>JAEEGL011069379.1_pt1 | contig 65338 bp, 57 predicted proteins | sample 9134231 | NCBI WGS metagenome assembly JAEEGL01 (sample SAMN16246548, study PRJNA631951) | gut metagenome | biome: gut microbiome; feature: rumen; material: fiber-attached | host: Bos | place: Iran: Karaj | collected 2018-10
ATCCGCATGCCGCCCGCCAGATAGACCATCGGATGGGAAGCCTCTTCGATATTGCGTCCCGCGCCGACGCGTCCGACTCCCGCGCGGTCCAGCGTGTCCAGCGTGTCCAGAAGCCCGCGTTCGCCATAATCAAAGGTGTGATTATTGGCGATCCCCGCGAGATCGACGCCCATCTCCTTGAGCTGTCTCACGGCGCGCGGCATCGCATGAAAGGTGAAGGTCTTCTCCGCCTGCGGAGAACCGGAATCCGTGTAGGGAAACTCATTGTTGACCATCATGATGTCCACGGCCCGCATCCGTTCGAGCAGCGTATCTCCCACGGCCTGCGATACGTCACCGTCCGCGGCCAGGATCCGGTTCTGCACGGAATACCCCGCATCAAACAGGATATCGCCCGCGAAGGCCATCGTCACGGTATCGGGCACCGCCGTCTCCATACGGCGTGTGAAGAAATCCTCTTCCACGCCCGCAAAGGGATCCGGCTCCGCGTCTTCTCCCGTTTCATCCGCAGGCTCTTCTGCCCCGTCGGGAGACTGTTCGGTATCCTGCTCATCTCCCGGATCACCGACTGCATCCCGCTCCGCTCCGGAATTCGACGCGGACGCCGTGTCTGTCACCGCCTCACCAAAAGAGCCGGCCGTCTCCGCCGCGGTTCCGCTCACCGGTTCCTGCGTCATATCCGCTTCCGTGAGACCTGCCTGCCGTGTCATCAGATAACGGTAGCCGGCCAGGGCTCCGAGTCCCAGCAGTACCACGATCACACAGGTGAGGAAGAAGATCAGAAGCGCTTTCCTGACGATATGGTTGTTTCTGTCGTATTCCATGCAGGTAAGTTTAGCACATTTCCTTGCTTAAATCCACAAAATAGCGCGTCGGGATTTTTTCCCGACGCGCTATCTGGTTGTTTTACCCGATCAGTTTCTACTATTAATACTTGTTCGCCACGATCTTCACGCCGGGGCCCATGGTGGACGCGACGGAGATGGACTTCAGGAACTGACCCTTCACGGTACTGGGACGGGCCTTAACAATGGCATCCATCAGCGCGTTGAAATTATCGGTGAGCTGCTCCTCCGTAAAGGAAGCCTTGCCCAGCGGGCAGTGAATGATATTGGCCTTGTCCAGTCTGTACTCAATCTTACCGGCTTTGATATCCGCGATGGCTTTCGCGACATCCATGGTAACCGTACCGGCCTTGGGGTTGGGCATCAGTCCCTTGGGACCGAGCACCTTACCGAGACGGCCGACAACACCCATCATATCGGGGGTCGCAACGACCACATCGAAATCGAGCCACCCTTCCTTCTGGATCTTGGGGATCAGTTCCTCACCGCCGACGAAATCGGCGCCCGCGTTCTGCGCCTCATCGAGCTTCTCGTTCTTCGCAAAGACCAGCACGCGCACCGTCTTGCCGGTTCCGTGAGGAAGCACGACCGCGCCGCGGATCTGCTGATCCGCATGACGGGAATCGCAGCCCGTGCGGATGTGGATCTCAACTGTTTCATCAAACTTGGCCGTTGCCGACTTCTTGACCAGAGCAAGGGCTTCCGGTGCCTCGTAGAGCTTCTGGCGATCGATCTGCTTGGCCGCTTCCGTATACTTCTTACCGTGTTTCATCGTCTGCACCCTCCTCTCAATCCTCGACGACAATGCCCATGCTGCGGGCCGTGCCGGCGACCATGCTCATCGCGCCTTCGATATCGACGGCGTTGAGATCGGGCATCTTGAGTTCTGCGATCTCGCGGACCTTGTCCTTGGAGATCCTGGCAACCTTATCCTTGTTGGGGGTGCCGGAAGCCTTCTGCAGATTGCAGGCCTTCTTCAGAAGGACCGCAGCCGGCGGTGTCTTCGTGATGAAGGAGAAGGTCCTGTCCGCATAGACCGTGATGACGACAGGGATGATGAGATCACCCTTGTCCGCGGTCACCGCGTTGAACTGCTTGGTGAACTCGACGATGTTGACTCCGTGCTGACCGAGAGCCGGTCCGACCGGAGGTGCCGGCGTCGCTTTGCCGGCAGGGATCTGGAGCTTGATGTACCCTTCGACTTTCTTTGCCATGTTCTTACCTCCTTAACAGGTAATGGTGGTTATGCGGTGGCTTCCGCTCCCACCGACTGCAGTTGCTGTATAATAAGCATCCTGCGGATGCCTATTACCGATCCTGTTTGCGTACCTCCGCGAAGCTGATCTCGACCGGCGTCTCTCTGCCGAAGAGTTCCACGTTGATGGTCGCGGTCTGCTTGGAGAAATCCATGCGCTGCACGACGCCTGTCGTATCGCGCCAGACACCGGCCACAACGGCGATCGTATCGCCCACGCCGAAATCCACGGTCATATTGTTCTCGGTCTTGATGCCGAGCGGCTTGATCTCCGCATCGGAAAGCGGCACCGGCTTGGAGCCCGGTCCCACGAAACCCGTAACGCCGCGCGTATTGCGGACCACATACCAGGTCTCGTCATCCATATCCATGTGGATCAGCACATAACCGGGGAACAGCTTGCGGCGCACATTCTTCCTCGCACCGTCCTTATATTCCACGACATCCTGCACCGGTACGCGCACCTCGATGATCTTATCCTCGAGATGACGGTTGACGATGGTATTCTCGATATTGGTCTTGACCTTGTCCTCGTATCCGGAATAGGTATGCACCACATACCAGCTGTAACGGTCGTCGTCGGCCGTCCCGGCTGCGGGTGCTTCCGCGGGAGCCTGATTTACCTGCTCCTCGGGCTGTTCGGACATATTGTCATTCTTCTTGGCCATCGGGACTCCTTATTACAGCGTAAAAAGAAAGTTCATTCCGGCTTCAAATGCATAATCCAGAAGTGCGATCAGCGCGCCGGTCACAAAGGATACACAGACTACCGCGACCGTCTGTCTGCCGACAGATGCGCGATCCGGCCAGCTGATCCTCTGAAACTCCGCCTTGACACCCGTGAAGAAACTGCCCAGGCGGGATACCGAATTCTCCTTCTTATCGTCCGCCATTACTTCGTCTCCTTATGGGTCGTGTGACGCTTGCAGAAACGGCAGTACTTCTTCATCTCGATCCTGTCGGGATGCGTCTTCTTATCCTTTGTGGTATCATAGTTGCGGTTCTTGCACTCCGTGCAGGCCAGTGTGATTCTCGTACGCATGATTCAACCTCGCTTTTATGGCATAAAAAAAAGACCTTGTTACGCGTCGACAACTAAAATATCATACTTTGCGCGACCCGTCAAACACTTTTTCCGAAAAAACCGCGGTTTTTCAATAAATAACACATGATATCACTTGACACGAGCGCGCCGGCGCGGTAAGGTATTAGTGGATAGTTAGATGGGCGTAGTATATCTATATCCGGGTATCGTCCATCACTTCCTATAAAAATATCCGTGAGCCCTTGTGCGGGGATGCTATGGATGGCATCTGAACCAGCGCATCATGGAGGAAAGGAGGGGCAGCGAGATGGCGAACAGCATTCAATCGTCACAAATCTATAATCATTTTCTGACGGCCTATGCGCCGAAAGAAGTCACGCGTGCGGACACGCACAAGAAAGACGAACTCCGCGGGATCTATAATTCCATCGTCAGGCTCAGCAAGGAGTCCCCTCTTTATCTTCTGACCAATGACTCCGCCATGGAGGCGGATGCCATCGGCATTAAAGAGAGTGCGCGCGATCTTCAGGGGACACTCGCGGACCTCGAGGCGGATGCCGCCGACTCCATTTTTTCCAAGAAATCCGCCTACACCACGGATGATACCATGCTGCACGCCTCCTATATCGGCGGCGACCGGCCGCTGGAGGATGTCCCCTCCTTCCAGATCGAGGTGGACAAGCTGGCGACCCAGCAAAAGAATACCGGCAATTATATGGAACAGGCCCCCACTGCCCTGCAGCCCGGTGCCTATTCCTTTAACATCAGGGTCAATGATCTGAATTATGAGTTCCAGTATTCCGTCAAGCCGGCCGACACCAATCTCGATATCCAGGAGCGGCTGGGGCGGCTGATCAATAAGTCCAATATCGGCCTTTCCGCAGAGGTGCTGACCGATGACGCCGGCCGCACGGCGCTGTCCATCACCTCTGATGATTACGGCATCCCGGAGGGACGCGAGTCGCGCTTCTCCTTATCGGAGCCGCTCGGCTCGGATCTGCTGCACGGGACGGTAGGATACTTCGGACTCGATAAGACCGAGATCCCGGCAGGCAACGCGGAATTTGTCTTAAACGGCAATCCGCATTCCTCCGTCTCCAATCACTTCACCGTGGCCTCCATGTACGAGCTGCATCTGTTACGTGCGAGCGAATGGGGGGAGGCACCGGTATCCGTCGGCGTCAAGGATGACAACGCTTCCACGGTGGACCGCACAAAGGAACTGGTCGAGGGATACAACAGTTTCATCGACCGCATCCAGTCCTTCCAGGGCAAGTATTTCAAGGGCACCAAGATCATGAGTGAAGTCACGGGGATCTTCCGGCAGTTCAGCGCCGATCTGGAGCCTCTCGGGATGAAACTCTCCGCGGACGGTCACATCGATCTGGATACGGAAGCACTGGACCGTTCCGCAACGGATGCCAATGTCCTGCAGGGATTCAAACCGGTACGGGAATTCACAGCGGCACTTCAGGAGAAGATGGAGCAGATCGCACTGGATCCGATGCACTACATCGAACGGCCGGTGGTGGCCTACAAGAATCCGGGGCACGGGTTCCCGAGCCCGTATATCACGAGTGAATACTCAGGGATGATGTTCAGCGGGTACTGCTGAAAAGACCGCCGCAGATGCGACGGTCTTTTTTTATTGCTCATCCATATCTTCCAGCGCCTGCGCGATCACCTGGTCCATGTTGTAATACACATACCGCCCGAGGCGTCCGCCAAAGGTGATGCCGGACAGGCCGGCGCCCAGTTCTCTGTATTTCTCATATCGCGCGTTGTTCGCCGCGTCATTGACCGGGTAATAGGGCTCGTCACCGGGTTTCCAGGTTTTGGGATACTCTCTGGTGATCACCGTACCGGGGATCGCCTGCGCCGGGTCGTATGCGCTGCCTCCCGCGCCGCCGTCCCGCCTGCCGAAAGCAAAATGCTTGTGCTCGATGATGCGCGTATAGGGGACATCCGCCGTCGTGTAATTCACGATCGCGCTGCCCTGATAATTGTCCGTCTCCGGCAGCTCATCCGTCTCAAAACGCAGGGAGCGGTACTCCAGCGTCCCCTCGCGTTCTCCGAAGAACCCGTCGATCCGGCCGGTATAGATGATACGCGCCGCGCAGTCGCCTCCGGCCAGCAGGAAATCTCCCTGTCTTGCACCGGAGGGCTCATCCGCCTCCGCGCGCTTCGGCAGTCCGTCTTCCCCGCGCAGGACCAGTCCTTCATAAGAGGTGTTAAGGCGCGTCGCGATACTGCCCGTAAACGCGTCATCCTCCAGCATCCGCACCGCCAGTTCCGTGTAGCCCTTTGTCGGCACGCCCTGATGCGGATCATTGAAATAGTTGTTGTCATAGGTAAACCGGAAAGGCAGCCGCTTGATGATAAAGGCCGGCAGCTCACGGCAGGGACGGCCCCACTGCTTCTCCGTATATTCCTTGATCAGTTTCTCGTAGATATCCCGCCCCGCCATGGACAGCGCCTGTTCCTCGAGATTGCGCGGCTCGCCGGTGATCCCGGCCTCCCGTCTCTGCGCCTCGATCCGTTCCGCGGCCTGCGCGGGCGTACGGACATCGGGCCAGAGTCTGGAAAAGGTGTTCATGTTAAAGGGGAGATTATAGATCTCATCGTGCCAGACGGCTACGGGGACATTCTGAAAATGATTAAAGTCCGCAAAGCGGTTCACATATTCCCAGACACGTTCATTGGAGGTGTGAAAAATATGAGGACCGAAGCAATGGATCTGGATCCCGTTAAGTCCGGGCAGAGAACAGGAATTGCCCGCGATATGCGCTCTCTCGTCGATCACGAGGACCGCGGCCCCGCGGGAGGCCAGGATGTTGGCACAGGTGCAGCCGTAATAGCCGGCGCCGACGATCAGAGCATCGTAGCGCATATGTTATTCCTCGTCGGTATTCTGATAACGGTCGATGAGCAGGAGATCGCCCATGTAATCCATGGCTTTACGCCTGCCGTTACGGTTCAGCTTGTAATAGATCTGCATGACGCGGTTCTCGACGATCTGCTCGCCGAGCGCCTGTCCGCGTTCCAGACTCGTAAAATCAACGGGGTTGAGGCTCAGTTTATCGCACATCTTGATCACGGTGCCGTAGGCCATGCCCTCGATGCCGCGGTCAAGCGCCGTCACCAGCGTGCTGTACGGGATCGACATCTCGATCGCGAACTGCCGCACGCTCTTATACTGCTTTAAGATCTCCTGTTTCAGGATCTCTGCGCGATTGCCCATGGAATTACTCATACGGATAAACCTCCATCCTAATACCGATGAACAGAAGTATACTCCATATTTTCCAAAATGTCACGCATTTTTTTACGAAATTACGATAACAAGAGTTATGCAACAGCAGTTATTCTATAGATGCCGTCATACTCCCGTCTCGCGGGCAGCGAAGTCCCGAACGGTTTCCAGATAACTGCCCGGCAGACCCAGGTCATACGATTTTCCGTTCGGCTTGAACGCCGCGATCCCGACGCGCTCGCGCACCATATCCAGCGCGTCCGTCAGCTGGATCTCGCCGCCGCTTCGTTTATCCTCACGGATATTCTCCTCCAGCGCGTCAAAGACCTCCGGCGTGAGCACATACTGCCCGAAGACCGCGAGATATTCCTGCTGCTTCCTGGCGTTCGTCACGCCCAGATACTCTCTGGCGTAGTCATCCGTGGGCTTCTCCACGATGGCGTCCACGTGGAGCATCCGCTCCTCCGTATCCTCCCAGTATCCGGAGAGGATCCCGTAATGGACCACATCCTGCAGCGGGACGGCATGCAGGCTCACCATGGTCCTGCCGGAATTCTCAAAAGCATCCATCAGCTGACGCATGCAGTTTCTCTCTTCGTTCGTGCGGTAGACCATATCGCCCAGCAAAAGCAGCACCGGCTCGCCCTCCGTGAACGCGCGGCACTGATAGACCGCGTGGCCGAAACCGTGGCGGCCTTCCTGGAAGACAAACTGCACATGACGGCGCATGGAGAGCAGCCTCTCCTCCATCTCCAGCGCGGCCGTTCCCAGTTTGCCGCGGTTTTCCTCGGTGAGCGGAGAGAAGAACTGCTCGTAGGTCCCCTCCTCCTCACGGCCGATCACGAGCGCGATCTCCTCGATCCCCGCTTCCAGCAGCTGGTCCAGCAGGATCAGCAGCGCGGGCTTCATGAGGCCGTCCGTATCCACAAGCGGCAGAAAGCCTTTCTTGACCATCTTGCTCGCCGGATAGAGCCTCGTGCCGAAGCCGGCGAGCGGGATGATCGCTTTCTTTACCTTGCGGCCCGGTTTGAGCGTCAGAGAAAAAGCGGGCATATGGCGCTCGTTTTCCAGATAGTCCATCAGCGCACGGAGGGAAGCCTCATCTTTCGCGAGGAACTGCACGGTGCCGTCTCCCTGAGAGCCGACACCTTTCACCCCGTAAACCCACTGTCTGATCTTCTCATCATTGATGACGCTGTGAAGGATCGGAGAGGTCAGTTCCTCCGGACAGGCGGGAGCGACCTTGGCGTCAAAATTCTCCTGTGCACGCAGCATGAGCTGTCCCAGTCCCGCCGCATCACCCTCTGTGATCAGGCGCCGCGCCTCTTCGATGATCTCCCGGTTATCCTCTCCCAGTGCCTCCTGTACGCGCCTTTCCTTATCCGTCTCGGCAAAGGGATAACACTTATTGAGGTCCGCGAGGATCTTGACCGTATCCTTCTCCCCGCACAGATCCGCGATGCAGAAATGCAGCGTGCTGCCCACCGTGAGGCCTTTCGACTCCACCTCGGAGCCGTCGAACTCCATGTAGACCGGCCGTACGCCGTAAGCGCAGGCCTGATCCAGACGGCCGCACCGGCTCGGGGTGCGCTGCTCGCCGCGAAACGCCACCTGCATCTCCCCCTTGGTATTCATCCTGAGATGGTAGAGCTGGTTAAAGGCGCGCGCCACCAGCACACAGATCGCCGCGGAGGAGGAGAGCCCGCTCTTGATGGGGAGCGTCATCTGCGTCACATGCAGATGGATGCCGCCCACCGTATAGTTGTCATTGATGTAAGAGGCGACACCGGCCACATAGGAGAAGAAGCCGCCTTTTCTGGCCACCGCAAGGAGCTTGTCCGTGTCCATCTCGCAGTCCAGGGTATGTCCCTGATAGATTTCCAGATCGCTCGTGAGGATGAAGCGGTCCGCGCGCTCCGCCGTCGCATAGATCCCCTGTTCGATACCCGTGACGATCGCGGCGCCCACCGGGACCTCGGAGTTGACCATCCGGTGCATACCGGCCCAGTCGCTGTGCTCCCCGAACAGACACAGCCTGCCCGGCACAAAAAGCTGGATCTGATTGCTCATGCTGCCTCCTCTTTTCTCACGCAAAGAATCCGTTTACCGTATCCGCAACAAACCGCACCTGCTCCTCCGTCATGCCGTAGTAGATCGGGATCGAGATCTCCGTCGCGGAGAACTCCTCGGCAAGCGGGAGCGCCCCTTCCGGAATGTGCAGTTCCTCATATGCGCCCTGCATATGCATGGGCGTCGGATAATGCAGGATCGTCTCGATCCCGTGCTCCGTCAGATATGTGCGCAGCGCGTCGCGCCTGCCGCCGCCGATGCGCAGGCCGTAGACATGATAGACGGGCGCGAAGATGTCATCCGGAGCGAGCGGCTGAGCCGCCTCGGGTGCCGTGATAAGCGACCGGTATTTCTCCGCGATGCGGACACGATCCGCGTTCCAGGTATCGAGATGCGGGAGTTTCAGCGAGAGGATCGCCGCCTGCATCTCATCGAGCCGGCTGTTCATCCCCTTGATGTAATGATGGTACTTCACATCCGAACCGTAGTTGGCGATATGCCGCACCCGCTCCGCCAGTTCCCTGTCATCGGTCACGACCGCGCCGGCATCTCCGAGCGCGCCGAGATTCTTGCCGGGATAGAAAGAGAAGGCCCCGGCTTCGGAGAGAGCGCCGGTCCGGACGCCCTTGTACTTCGCACCGTGCGCCTGTGCACAGTCCTCCATGAGATGCAGGCCGTGCTTCTTCGCCACCTCGCGGATCGGATCCATGTCACAGGGGCGCCCCTGCAAATGGACCACCACAATGACTTTGGTCTTCGGCGTGATCGCCGCCTCGATCCGGGCGGGATCGATCTCGGCCGTCTCGAGCACCGGTTCCACAAAGACCGGTGTCGCCCCGGTGTAACTGGCCGCCAGCGCCGTGGCGATATAGGTATTGGAGGGCACGATCACCTCATCTCCCGCTCCGATCCCCCAGGCGCGCAGGATCAGCTGGATCGCGTCGAGACCGTTGCCCACTCCCACGCAGTATTTCACGCCGATATAATCGGCAAACGCGCGCTCAAACGCCTCGCACTCATGCCCGCGGATATAGTAATCCGAGTGACAGACACGCGTCAGCGCCGCGTCCATCTCCTCCCGCAGGGGGTCATGCATCGGTCTGAAATCCAGAAAAGGTACCTGCATCTTCTCGCTCATTATCTCCTCCTTCTCTTCAACACTCCGCGAGCAGGCCGTCCGGCTTAAGAAGCTTTCTCAGTCCCTCCCGCAGTATATTCCCATCCCGTGCGATCCGGCATGCCTCCCAGGCCAGGATCAGATCAAAGGTGCCCGGTCTGAGGACTGCCGCCTCCGGTGTCCCGGACCGTCCCGCATTCGTCAGGGTTTCCTCCGGATCCTCGCAGATCACATCGATGAGCGTCGCCGCGATCTGCGCGATCACGGGCTCCGGCTCGATCCCTATCACTGTACACCGCGGATAGAGATATTGCAAATGCGCGGCGTTCACTCCCATACCGCAATACAGATCGAGAACGCGCAGAGGAGCGGTGCTGTGTATGCCGCGCCGCTTCGTCAGCTCCCGCAGTGCCTCCTCATGATCCGGGAGGGTTCCGATATAGTCCCAGACATCAAAGCCCCATTTGTCAATGAAGCGCTGTCTGCCGCGCATCATCGCTTCGGGATGTGACGCAAAGCCCGTGCCGCCTTTGTGATAGACAAAGGCATCGTGACACAGGATCTGCCGGTAACCGGCAAGTGCAAGCCGCATCCCCAGATCCTCATCCTCAAAATACCCCGGAGAAAAACGCGGATCAAGAAAATGACCGTCCTGTGCGATGAGCCGGTCAAGCGACGCCCGCTTTATGAGAACCGCGAATCCGGTGAGACGGGAGCGGTATTCATAGGGCGTCCGAGCTTGCAGGGAACCCTCCCGTCGCGCACCAAGACCTTCCCCAAAGGAAAGCGCCTCCTCCACGGACGCGTCCCTGCGGATCCCGGGCTCGCACTGCTCCAGCGCATTATTGGAAACAGGTCCGGCCGCGCCGATGTCCTCCGCACTGTACAGCGCCTGCCACAGACGCTCCAGCGCATCCGCCGCGAGCACCGCGTCATTGTTGAGCAGAAAAATGTCATTGTCCGCTGTCGACGCGGCAAATCCGGTGTTACAGCCAACGGGAAAGCCGGCATTTTCGCCGTTTTCGATGAGGTGAAACCGCGGACACGGAGAGGGCGGATCGTCCGCACGCCGTCTGAGGTCCTGACGCACGCCGTCCGTGGAAGCATTGTCCACGACGATGATCTCATCACCCGGGACAGTGCACTGCGCGGTCAGTGCATCCAGGCAGCGTCCCATGACCGCACGGTCATTGTAGGAAACGATGATGGTGGAAACAGGCTTATCTCTCATATACCACCATGATCTTGCAGTAATCTTCCGTCTTGTCGCGCATGATCGATATCCCCTTGCCCAGTTCAGACAGCGGCAGGCGGTGCGTGATGAGCAATGCCGGCTGGACCGTGCCGGCCTCCAGACGGGAGATGACATAGTGCCAGTCGTCCGTGACGGATCCCGCTGTCTGTCCGGACAGACCGTTCGATCCGGTTTCGTCCGGATAATCAAACGATGAATTCCAGGTCCCCGTGAGCGTCAGCTGATTTCGCAGGATCTTCCAGTAGATGTCCCGCGGCAGCATCATGTCCCCGTAGGGATTCCCCATGAGGATCACACCGCCCATGGGCGCCGCGGCATCCACAGCCATTGCGTAAGTGTCCGCGCGGCCGACGCATTCAAACACCAGATCCGCGCCCCCGTTCGTTCTGTCGCACAGCCACGCTGCCGCATCCATCTCCCTGCTGTTGACAAAGCGCTCTTCAGGAACGCCGAGGCTCAGCGCGCGTTCTTTCTGGGTATCCTTGTTGCCGGTCACATAAAGACTTTTGACTCCGGCGTCGATGAGGAACATCGCAAGCAACAGTCCGATCGTACCTGCACCGATGACGGCAACGTTCATCTCCCTCACGCGATCTTTGACGGCATCCGTATCCGTGATATCGATCCCAAGGGTCCGGAATCCCCTGCGCATCGCATGCACCGCCACGGCCATCGGCTCCGCCATAGCGGCTTCCTCAAAGGAGACACCCTCCGGCAGCGGGATCAGGTTGGCCGCGGGGACGCTTACATACTCCGCAAAGGCTCCGTCTCTGCGGGAGCCCACATAGTCATAATGTCTGCATAGTTCATAATGTCCCTGCCTGCACTGTGGGCATTTCCGGCACGGTATCAGCGGGAAAATGCCGACGCGGGCACCGGTCTCCGCCATCTCCCCGGAAAATTCATGCCCCGGGATCAGCGGCATCACATGCGCGCCGTTCTCGCAGATCCGCGGCACATCCGAGCCGCAGATGCCGGCCGCCCGGACGCGCAACAGCACTTCGCCGTCCGCCGGCTGCGGTACCGGAACCTCCTCATAGCGCAGATCACCGATGGCATGCAGCACCTGTGCTTTCATCATCCGTGCACCGGTCATGACGGTACCTCCCCGAAATACTCCAGATAGCGCGTCAGATCCGCGTTTGTCGTCACCTTGAAATTCGCCTCCTCCCCGGGGATCATGACGACGTCAAGTCCCGCGAGGATCGCGGGCTCGGTGGAGCCGTTGATCGCAAGGATCTTATCCGGCAGGAGCGCCTCATTCGCCGCGATATAGGGATCGAGAACAAACAGTTCGGGTGCCTGGCCGGCAAAGAGCCGGCTCCTGTCAAGGAGTCTCGCGACCGAAGTACCGTCGCCGCTTTCATAGATCGTATCCTTCATGGGGAGAACCGGCAGAACGCCGTCATGACCGGGCAGTGCCCGGTAGCAGGCATCGATGAGAGTCTGTGAGAGAAACGGCCGCGCCGCGTCGTGGATGAAAACCGTATCGCCCGCGGTCTGGACGTTCAGCTCCTCCCGCCGCTTCCCAATCTCCCGCAGCCCGTTCCATATGGAAAGCTGCCTGTTGGCTCCGGGCGCCGCAAAGAAAATCGGTCTGCCCTCCGGAAGTTCCCGGCGGATCTCCTCCTGCCGGGCCGGCGCGGCAACGACACATACTGAATCCACGTGGTCCGCAGACAGAAGCGTCTGCAGCGTATGGGTGATCATCATGCATCCGCCTGCGCGGATATACTGTTTGGGAATATCGGACGCGATACGCGTCCCGGTGCCGCCCGAGAGCAGGACTGCGAAGTTCATCCCGTCAGCCGGCCCCGCCGGAGAGGATCCCGGCATCCTGCAGCATCACGGGTTTCCCCGCATTACGGAAACAATTGGAGAGATAGCCGCCGTCCCCGTAGAATGCGTCACAGCGGTCGATCGCCCGCTGTTCCCCGGGGGTGGGACCCGGACCGGGATAATCCGTTCTGATCTGCGCGAAGTATTCCTCGTCCTCTGCCGAAGTATCATCCAGGATCCCGAGCCCCTCCTCCTCAAACTCTGTGAGGATCGCCCGGTAGCGTTCCCAGAGCTCCGGTTTCTTCCCGGGCAGCTCGCGCATCAGGACCGGATCCTGGTGCCACAGAAGCGTCACCGACTCGCGGTTCTCCCGAAAAATCTCCAGCACATCGCGGATCTTGGCGAACATCCGCTCCGCATCGGTATACAGGGCACTGAAATCCACGAAATACATGATGGTAGGCTTATCTGTTCCCATGATCTCCGTCCTCTCAGTCATCAAACTCCATCTGCCGGATCCTCTGCAATGTCTCCCCGTACGGCCGGTTCTTGCCGAACAGGAGCGTCGTCCCGAGAACAAATCCCTTCACCCCGCGGGGCGCGAATTCCCGGATCCGCTCGGCGCTGCAGGCGCCGTCCCAGTAGACGTCAAAATTCATATCCTCCTTGTAGGAGATGAGTTTGTCGTATTTCTTGTTCACATAGGGCAGGAACATCTGGCCCGCGTTGCCGGGATTCACCGACATGACGAGTACCTTCTTCACGATGCGCAGCATCTCATAGACCGTCTCCACACTGGTGCCCGGATTGATGGCGATCCCGGGGATCAGCCCGGCATTGATGATCTTCTGCAGCGTCGTGGAGGGATGGTATTCCGCCTCGGGATGGATGTAGATCGTATCGCCCGGGCAGAGATTCTCGATAAAGAGTCCGATCGTGTTGATCGGATGCTCCACCATCAGATGCACATCCAGCGGCTTTTCCGTGAGTCTCCGGATACAGACCAGATCGTTTAAGGACATCGCGAAATTGCCCACATAGCGACCGTCCATGATGTCGATGTGAAAGGAGTCGATGCCGCCCTCATCCAGCATGCGTACCTCCTCGCCGAGATTCGCGTAATCCGCGCACATCATCGATGCCATCAGTTCAAATTGCATCCCGTTCATTCCTTTCATCAACGTCTCAGATCAGCGATCGGTAACAGGATATTGCCATACACGTCAACACAAAACATAACGATGGGATCATTATACCCCTAAGCAGAGAAGGCCGCAAGAAAAGGGTTCGGTTATGGATGCTTCTCCCGCCGGACGAATCTCATCCCCTCATCCCGCGCCCCAATCCTTCCAGATAGGCGTTGATGTTCTGATATCTTACGCCTTCAACCTCCGTCTCTTTCCCGTTGTACAACACAATCCTGCCGGTGATATCTCCATACTGGAATTCCGTATCCGCGTTTTTCTTCTTATCGATCAGGTGTCTGTACTGATCGCGATCGATCTCCTCGCTGTGCTTGATCTCATATAACCTGCAATTCACTTCATTCTCGTCATAGACGACCATATCATATTCGCCGGCTTCAAATTGCAGTTTGAACGCTCTTTTTCCCCGCGGAAGCGATTTTATCGTCTCCAGCAGCACGATCTCTTCCAGCATCCTCCCTTTCACTTCGGTAAGGACCAGATCTGTCAGCGCTTTTCTTTTCTTTGCCGGGAGGTCGATGAACCGGTCATCTCCCATAAGGGAAAACACAAGTGCCTGCGCCTGACAATATCTCATTCCCGGCTGCGTGAACAGGATCCGCTCAATCTTTCTCACGCTCCCGATCGTCTCCGTCGGCGCGTTGATGATTAGGTCCAGCATAAACAGATACTGTTTGATCTCCCTGATATGATCCTCCGATATCTCTATCGTCATTTCCTCCCGGTTTTTGATCTCCAGGATCCTCTTCAGTTTGTCGATTACCGATGCTTCATCCAGGCTTCCCTTTTCTCCGGCGGCCGCAGCCCGCTTTCTGTCAATCTGTCCGGCCGATCCCAGATCGTGAGAAATAAAATCACGATTCAATACGGAGAGCAGGAACCGGTGATTCATGTCCTCGATCAGACGGTTTATCACATTTGTCAGCTCTCCCGCGTCATAAAGATCCGTCAGATGACGGAAATGCCCGCCCGCACGGTATCCGGAAAGACTGTGCTGAATATTTCTTGCGATCGATGTATCAATATATCTCCTGGTCGTCTCATCATCCCGGAATGAGGCCCCCTCATCAAGCAGATCCTCATCGTCAAAATCCAGTTCTCCCACACGAAAGGTACCGCCGTACCGGATGTATTCATCCACCTCACGGATCCCCAAAAGCCTCGCATACTCCCTGAAAGGGATAAACGTCGTATGTATCGTTACTGCCCTGTCATACAATTCATCATCCAATGAGAGCATAAACCCAAGAGAATCCGTCCCCGAAAGAACGATCCGCATACCGGACGATGCGTATATATCGGATAGCAGGGATGCCGAATCGATAAAATCCGACATCAGCGTAACTTCATCAATAAACACATATCGGATCCCACTTTTTGACAGCAGCAGCAGATCCCTGTTGAGTGCCGCCATGTCATCGGTTGACCGGATCTTGATGTATACCGTCTCATTAAGCGGCAATGTCAGGATCGCCTGACGGATCATAAAGGTCTTACCGGTTCTTCTCAACCCATAAATGATGCAAACCTTACCATCTGTCTCATGCGTCAAAAAAGATGCCAGTTCCGCGTAGCAATCCCGGGTACCGTAACCTCGCGTGGCGGCGCACATCCTGCCTAATTCCGCTCCATAAGATACACGTGTCTCATATGGCTCGGTCCGTACCGGTCCGGAGGACATCCCCTGATCCTGTAGCTTTTGCTCATACAGGCGGAGTCTCAACTCCTCCTCTAATTGTTTTCGAAGACCTACGGCCTGAAGAACAGACGCTTCATCTTCCTTCCTGATATACCTGCTGGATTTTTTCCCGTTCTCGGACCATTGCAGATACATCCGTTTGGCACCGCGTATCGTCCGATACGTGATATTTCCCCCGGGCAAACGTCCGATCTGTTCCTCTATGTCCCTGATGCGATGTTCATCCCGTTCCATCTCTGCATCTCCCTTGTATAAAAGGGTAACACAAAAGCAACCCCAAAGCAACTCGTTTGGGGTTGCTTCGGGGTTGCCCGATAAGTGATTCCCGCTTATTTCTCAGTATTCCGCGTTCTCATGCCAGTTCCAGGCATGCCGGACGATCGTATCGATGTTGCCGTAGCGCGGCTCCCATCCGAGGATCCGCCTTGCCTTGTCGCTGCTGCCGACAAGCTTGGCCGGGTCTCCCGGTCTGCGGTCCGCGAGCGTGACCGTAAAATCCCGTCCCGTCACGCGCTTCACCGACTCCACAACTTCCAGCACCGAGGTCCCGATGGTATTCCCGAGATTGAAGAAATCGCCCGGATTCCCGTCTTCCAGATAACGCAGGGCACGCAAATGCGCATCCGCTAGATCGGTCACGTGGATATAGTCGCGGATACAGCTGCCGTCCGGGGTGTCGTAATCCGTCCCGAATACCTTGATATCCGGCCGTCTGCCGCTCGCCGCATCCAGCACCAGCGGGATGATGTGTGTCTCAGGGTTATGACTTTCCCCGATCTCTCCCTCCGGATCCGCACCCGCCGCGTTGAAATAGCGCAGCACGGCGAACTGCAGGCCGTACGCCCGCTGATAATCCCGGAAGATCCGCTCCACCGTGAGTTTTGTCATCCCGTACGGATTGATGGGATGCTGCGGCATCTCCTCCGTGATCGGCACCCGCTCCGGCTCACCGTAGGTGGCACAGGTGGAGGAAAAGATGATCCGGCCGCATCCGTGCTTTCTCATGACCTGCAGGAGATTCAGCGTATTGACCACATTGTTGTAATAATACTTCTCCGGCTCCGTCACGGATTCCCCGACATAGGCATAAGCCGCAAAATGAAAGACGGCTTCGATCGGATATTTCTCAAATACCGCTTCGATCTCATCGACGTTCGCCAGATCCCCCCGTACAAAGGTCCCCCATTTCACCGCCTCGCGATGACCGTAGACGAGGTTGTCGAATACGACCGTCTCATATCCCTCCTTGTTCAGCAGTTTGTTGATGTGCGAGCCGATATATCCGGCCCCGCCGCAGACCAGTATGCTCATTGCAAAAACCCCTTATCCGCGTATACGATATGATACTTGTCCCGATGCATCTCAAAATACAGCGTCAACAGACGCTCCGCCATAAAGGCCGGATACCGGTTCTGATAGACATCCTCCCGCTGCCCGATGCGCTTCATCACTTCGAACAGCCGCGGAAACAGCCAGCTACAGTAATCCTGCAGCACTTCCCGCCGCATCACAAAGATATTCAGCGGGAAATACAACGGCTGCCGGAAGCGCTCCGCTGCGTAACGACCCTCATCCGGATCAAACGCCGAGAGGATCTCCAGCAGTTTGTCCCAATCCCCGGGAATATGGCGGAACCGGTAATTGTCCGTCACATTAGGCATCACATAGAGCGGGATCGGCAGGATGACATCAACGCCTCCGGAGAGCATGCGCCGCAGATAATCCTCCGGCAGGATAAAATGCCTCCGGTAGTGGACCAGACCGATGAAATCCTCCCGTGCGTGCTTCCAGATCCAGTACAGCGCGGTCTCCTCACAGAGCTGTCTGTTGTACGCCGAGATATTGTCTCCCTCATCATCATAGAATGCGCAGTCCGGGAGACGTATATCCGTCAGCGCCGCCCCGACCTGGATCCTGCTCTCCTCCGGAAGTCTCTCGTAGTGATCCTTTTGAAGAGGCTTGTCATAAGCGGAACACACCTCATAGATACGGACCGGCGGCAGCTCCGCCATTCCCTCAGCGGCGAGATCATCGATCAGAACAAACGGTCTGTCCGCATCCGCATAAAGCTTCCTCAGAAAACGGATCCGGATCCCGGAATCAAAGGCGGGCGTGATGGGAATGATCTCCCCGTAACCAAGCGCACGGAGCCTCTCCTCCACAGGACCATGATTCACACCCCGGATCGCCAGATACACCGGGCCGACCCGCTGTCCGGACGGCACGGCGTTCGGACGGATCACCGGGACCCCGCCGATCTCCGACGGGTTTTCTTCCTCATCATCCGTCAGATAGGCAACGATCTCCGTGTCCGGTTCCAGCGCCCTCAGATACACCGCCAGCGTCTGCGCGCGGGAATGAGCCCCAAAGATAAATATCCTGCTCATGACTTCTTCCTGTCTCCGATCCGGATGATCCGTTCGTCGGCAACGCCCGCGTCAAGCAGGCGTGCCCGGATCCCCTCCCATCTCGGGCCTTTCGGAGCACTTACCAGCACATAATCAAATCCCGTATCCCGCAGTTCCTCCGTACTTCTCACCGGATAGCCCAGTTCCCGGTATTGATCATCCACCCAGATCACGACCCGGTAATGTCTCTCCCACAGGATATCATAAAATACTTCCGTACCGATTCGGTCCGCCCCCCACAATGCAATCGCCGCATGCTCGGGGATCCTCGCTTTCCAGGTCACCGTGCCGTCAAAGGGTTCCTGCCGATTCAGCCTGCGGAACAGATATTCTTCTGGAGACCCCCTGCCGATCAGTAGCATCGTGCGATACAGCATCTCATCCCCGATCTCCGCAGCATTCGTACTGTTCTCCGTCAATCCGATCTCGGCCAGACAGCGTTCCTGCAGATCACGATAGAGCTTCACGAAATTCGCCGCATCGCTCATGCTGCTGATATAGAAATTCAGATACCGCGCAGCGACGCGCAGATAAGCGACCCGGTATTGTTCGAATAGACCGTCCCGGATCAGCGCCTCGCGGAAAGACAGCATCGACTGCCATGCGGTATCCGGCCACTTATTCACATTCGCAGCCTGGCTGCCGGAATGATTGACCCGGTAATGCATGAGCCGCTCCGGCAGGACTGCGATCCTGCGTGCATGGGCAAAGGCAAGATAGACAAATTCAAAATCATCCGCATGATGAAAACTCTTGAAGAGCAGTCCGTGCTGCCGCACAAGATCCATGGAGAATAACACGTTCCACGCCGCGCCGATCGTCATAACAAACAGATCTTTGCCGTTCTCCCCGGGAGCAAAGACCGGCTTGTCCTTTGGCAGCTTATCCCTGCACAGGATGGAATTCCTCTCCAGATCCACCCGGTTCTTATCATCGTACCGGTATCCGTCAAAGACCACGACATCCGATCCCGTGTTCTCCGCCCGGCTGACCGCCTTGCCGATCATGTCCGGCTCAAAGAAATCGTCGGCATCCAGCACCATCAGATATTTCCCGGTCGCGCGGGATACGCCCAGATTTCTCGCGGCTGCCGCCCCGTCGGATTCCTCATGGTTCTGCAGGACCGTCAGTCTCGCATCCTGCCTCTCCAGCTCGTGCAGGATCTCCGGCGAGCCGTCCGTTGATCCGTCATCGACCGCGATCACTTCGATCTCGCGATACGTCTGGTCCAAAATGCTTGTGATCGTCTGCCGCAGATATTTCTCTGCGTTATAGACCGCCACAACGACCGATACCATGCGCTTACTCATACCGCCCTATGCCCACGCCAGATCCGTGACCGGGATCCCCATCTGCAGCAGGTATTCCTTGGCTGCCGTGTAATAAGGCCCGATACAGATCAGGATCTTGTCATATTCGCCCTTCATCTGCGCGATCCGTTCCGGATCCTGCACCGTGAACGCACCGATCTGCGTCCCGATCAGTTTTTCGGAGGGATCCACGATCGCGGTCACAACCGCCCCGCTCTGTGCAAGCGCATCCATCACTACCGGCGTCTTATATCCGCCGCCGTAGATCACATATCTGAGCCCCTTTTCGATCTCCACCGTCGGTACGACCTTCTCCATGCCGGGTTCAAAAACAAAACGTTTCCGCGACTGCCATAATCCGTACAGCTCCCGCATCGATCCAAGGCGCAGGATCCCGTCCCATCCCGTATCGCGGATCGAGTGAGCACAGCCGTTGACCAGCAGGACCTCCGCTCCGCTTTTCGCTTCAAAAAAGACATCCGTCTCATCCGCCTCATAAAACCGGTACAGCAGCACCCCGGGATTGAGGACCAGCTCTTTCAGTCTGTCCACAGCCTGGCGGACTTCGATCTCTCCTTTCAGGATCATCAGATACCGGTTATAATCCTTATCCCTGAGCATCCGGTACAGGAGATGCCCGAAACGCTCGTCTCCGGTATCCTCCAGTCTGACGATCTCGATCTCCTTGTAATACAGGTTGCTCCTCTGCTCGTTGAAACGGGTGCTGTAGGTATCGGTATAGGGCATGTCGCCGCCCCGTTTCTTCATGGGCGCTTTGCAGGCCTCATCGATCACCCCGTCCGTGATCGTCAAACGGTTGACTCTGCCGGCCTTAAGACCCGGACTGCCGATCTCCTCAAGCTTCCGATACAACGTCGGAGAGACATCATCCGTCTCTTCATTGGCATCCCGCATAAAGGTATCGCAGGCCAGCCCGCAGATCTCGCACCAGTGCAGCTGGTCTCCGAATTCTTCCGGCGTGCGTTCCCACCAGCCCGGCTCGATCCTCCAGCCGCCCGGACCGTCAAACAGCATATCCAGCGCTCCGGCAATCTCGCAGAAAAAGGCTCCTTTGGGGGTAATACAGGCACTCCACAGATTCTGGATCCAGCAGGCATCCCGCATCGAGATCCATTCCTCATCCGGGATCTTCAGGTCATGCCTGGAGATCAGGGCCGGCTGATGATACATGGCATTGGAATGGTCATTCAGCGCCTGATACTGAATGTTGTCCTGTATGGTCTCATAATACTTCTTATAGCCTTCCCCGATCGCCGACCACAGGCCCGGACCGTCCACCGTGCGCCTGAGGTCATCTCCGCAGGGATGCATAAAGGTGTGTGTCAGCTCCGTATCATGGATCTCATCCATGAAATGCTCCTGCGGACGCAGCAGGGCGTCTTCCTTTTTCGGGGGCTTCTTCGTCGCCAGATATTCCGCCATCCGTTCAAAATCCGGATTTAACGTGGGTTCGCCGCCCATGATACCGATGGTCCCGACATAGCCCTCCAGCGAATCCACCGCCCGCTTAAAGGTCGTAAGATCCATAAAAAACGGTTTCTTGTGGTGTCCGCAGAACCGGGTACAATTCGAACACTTGTGAATACAGGCGTTCGTCACATCGATCTGAATGATCCTCATGTCTTTCGGTGATTTCATAGATGATCCTCTCCTATCACGATCCTGTCCTGTGCGACTCCAAGCTCCTTAAGTCTCTCTGCGGCATCCCGGATCTGATCCCGCGCGGTATAGGAGATCAGTACATAGTCATACGGTACCTGTCCGATCGCATCATATCCCGCAATCCCGGCATACCCCCTGGCATTCGCATCATCCACCCACAATACCACATCATAGCATCCGCTCAGCACCGCCTGCGAGACATAGCTGCGCCCCACGATCCGGTCGCCGATCACCACGATCCTGCTGTTCTTCGGGATCTGTTCATAAGGAAACCGGAACCGCAGGATCCCCGTCGTGCTGTCCGGATCGCCATGCGCCCTCGCGGACAGGAACAACAGTTCCTCGGCGGTATGCCCGGCGACCTGCTCCACCCACATGGCCAGTCTGGGGTCGCGGAAATCTCCCCTGTCATATTTTGTGACCTCAAATTCCCCGAAAATCTCATACCGGAGCATATTATGGAGATACACAAACGAGTCACAACGATCGATCTTCTCGTAGCAATACTTCATAAACGCCATCGCGCAATTGATGAAGCTCTTCTCCACAATCCCGAATAAGCCCCATTCCCGCAGAGACTCTCTGAGTTTCGTGTAAGGCAGATACGCGGAGTCCGGATAGTTCGCGATCCCGTTCGTCTGACTCCTGCCGGTATTGATCCGGTAATTGACGAGCGGTTCCCGGATCACCGAGATCCTGTCTGCCAGAGCCATATGAGAAAAGGTGAAATAGGCGTCATCCGAATACTTGATATTCTGAAAGCGGAGCCCGTATTTCTCCAGAAATGACCTGCGAAAGAGCTTGTTCCATGCCATTCCCTGGGTCAGCTGATAGATGGTATCCGGACAATCCTTACAGGAAAACACTTCGATCGACGGAACACAGCTCTCGTCCAGGATACCGCGGGACGCCCGTTTCGCATGCGTCTGATCATCGTACTCATATCCCCCGAAGACCACCACATCGATCTGTGCCGTCTCAGCGCGATGTACGGCTTTTTCCAGCATATCCGGCGCGAAGAAATCATCACTGTCGAGGATGCTGACATACCTGCCGGTCGCTCTTTCCAGGCCGTAATTCCTGGCAGACGCGCCTCCCAATCCTTCATTTTCTTTTTTAAAAACACGGATACGGGAATCCCTGTTTTGATATTCCTCCAAAATAGAAGGCGAAGAATCTGTTGATCCGTCATCTACGCATAGAATCTCAATGTCAGAAAGTGTCTGCCCAAGGATACTGTCCAAACACTCTCTGAGATAGCGCTCCACGTTATACACCGCCAGAATGACGGAAACCAACACCTGCATAGATAACCTTTACCGTCTGTACTCTCCGAAAAGCAACCTATTAAGATCACTCACGAACCAGATTTTGTCTTCGGCCACAGAGAGACGGTTTATGGCTTCATTTCGCATCTCATAAAACTGCGTGTAGTTTGCTATAAGTAAATAATCAAATAACACTCCACTCTTGATGGCTTCGACGGGAGATATAGATAATCCATGAAATGATTCTCCTTCTCGATGCATATCGCCGTCAACCAACAAAACAATATCCCCATCCGCCTTCTCTATCAGTTTTATTGCCCGATTACCGGCAGCGCCGGCTCCCCAAACAGCAATCTTCTTACCTTTCAATTTGCCGGCCAACTCGTCATCCCGGTCGAATGCCGAAGATAGCTCATACACCTTATCCTTTTGCCATTTCCCGATCAATTCATAGATGCCTTTTAACTGTGCCACACCGTCAAATCCGATCTTGCGCAAAGAGATCGCCCGCTTGCTAAAAAGGGCAGCATAACCGGATCCGGCCGTTTCCGCATTCACCACGAATCTAGCATCCGTCGAGTTTTCAAGATCTATAAAGTGCATTGTTCCAGGATTAAGTACATACTTTCCAAATTGTTCCGCATAATCCGGCCTCATATAAACATTTTTGCTATGAATGAGCACCCATTCTTTAGCCTTTTCTAAGGTTATGTTCAGGTTTTTTCCGAAATCCGGTCCGTCTTCAATACAGGCCTCCTCATACTCCTTTGTGAACAGGACGGAATTCTGTGCATTGAACCTGTCCTCATAATGCTCAATATAGGGCATCATTGCAGAGAAATGCTTATTCTCTCGCTTGCTCTCCTCTGCTATCTCTCCATTCTCTATCTTTAGGACATTTGCTCTTCCACTTAATAGCTTAGGACTCTTCAATTCTTTCAGTCGTTCATACCATTCAGGAGAGATATCATCCACTTCTTCCGCAGAATCTCTCGTAAATGTATCCAACGCAAAACCACACAGTTCACACCAATGAAGCTGATCTCCAAATTGATCCGGTGTTCTCTTCCACCAACCGGGCTCAATCGGCCATCCTCCCGGTCCGTCAAGAAGCATATCCAACACACCGGCCACCTCACAGAAGAAGCATCCTTTTGGTGTAATTCCTGCGCTCCATTCATTTTGCAGCCAACAGCGATCCCGTAACTTCAACCATTCATCATCCGGAATCCCCAGCTCTTTTCTTGTAATAAGCGCCGACTGGTGGTAGATGGTGTTCAGGTGATCATTCAATCCCATAAACGGAAGTATATCGGAAATCACTTCATAATACTTTCTAAATGTCGCTCCCATATTGGAAAACATCCCCGCCCCAACAATGTCCATGCGGGGCATTCCCTCATCAATCTCTTGAAAATTGCCCGTCTCCACCTGCTGTACTTTTTCTATAAATTCATCAGATCGCAATGGTTTGACCAACGGATTTTTCCGTTTGGGGAACTTTGATCCGAGATACTCAATGAATCTCTCAAATTCCGGATGGAGCGTTGGTTCACCCCCCATAAGACTTCTGATTCCCTGATAACCATCAAGCGAATCCACTGCCCTCTTGAATGTATCAAAATCCATAAAGAATGGTTTCTGTTGATGCCCGCAAAGACGCGTGCAGTTCGAGCAGCGTTTGTCACAGGCATTTGTTATGTCGATTTCGATTATTCGCATGTTTTGTGGTGATTTCATAACTGTACCTCACGAGTAATAAGCCATATCAGACTGAATGATGCAATAGTTGGCCGACATCAGATTCCAGGGAATAAACCTGTTATCTAATTCCACGTGCTCGTCCGCCACATAGTAACGATTCACACCGTGTTCATAAACAAAGTGATATCTGTTATCCAGAACTATGTCTTCCCAAGCCTCATAATTCGGTATATCGGAAAGCGGAAGGGTTGACTCAATCACCAATATCTCCGGTCGATAGCTCTCGAAATCCGCTCCCATAAGGACATCTTTTTCAAAGCCTTCGACATCAATCTTTAAAAATGTGATATCTCTACCCTTTGCATATTTCTCGCAGATTTCTTTCAATGTCATGATGCGAGTCCTTTTTATCACGTATCGGTCATTCAGCACATTATCCTGCACAAATGTACTAAGTCCACTCAGATCGCCTTGTGAGTAGTATTCCTTGTCTCCACTTTCTTTCCCCACACCTATGCAAAGATTAATATCTTCCGGTCGTTCCTTTTTTGAGATTTCGATCAGTCCGGGCTCCATGTCGATATTGATACCGCGGTGCCCCTTATCATAAAACAGTCTTGTTACATTTCCGATATCAGGATCATTACTTCCAACATCAATCCAAAAAACCGATCTATGATCTCTTAATACATGATATAGTATGACATCTTCATTTTCTGTAGGATATGAAAAAGACCTTACTCTCTCTCTTTTCAATACATCCAATTTATCAAAGATCTCATAGTTCTCAAGCCCACTACATCTCAACTGCTCAATAATGCTTTCATGATTCGACTGATCGACGGCTATAACAACAGGACAACCGAGATTCATCCCCATAAACTCTTTCAGGCTCACAACAGGAATATCAAACACTCGCTTTCCCTGCTGATCTGCAGAGTTGTCAATAAAGCATATCACCTCATCCCGGTTGATCATGTGAAGTGATGCTACAGTCCGCCCTTGTTTTCCTGCTCCAAATATCGCAACTGATCGATTCATACATCTGCCCCTTGCAAAAACTTCAAAACGGATATAACCCGGACATCTTCTGTTGTTTTGGATGACAGATCTTTTAAGATTTCCTGCGTCTGATACGATGGAGTTACAATGATGACCCATTTTCCATACAGTTCTCCTACGCTGTTGCATATTTCTGTCCCATGGAATCGGCCGCTTTTATAGCAATCGACCACCGCGTCGATATTATCTTCGACCCCTTCATATTTCAGAAGTTTATATAGCTTTTCAGCCAAATAACCCGTCCCGTAGATCGCGATCCTCGCTTTCTTTTTCTGGAGTCTATTCACCAGGGTACATGCCATTGTTTCTTCAAACAAAGCCTCCTGCACCCGTGCCAATTCTTCCTTCTGGGTATCATTTGCTCTTTCTTTATACGCATACTCTTCTACACGTTTGACATGGTCTTCCAGTAACTCAGTATAAAATGGGGTAGCCTTTGCATAATCCCACCATTCACGATAAATCTCAGCCTTGGCGCCAATCGCCCAAGGATTCCTCGCGGCAAAATGTACTACCGTCGCATCTGTTTTCTGGTCCCACTCTGGATGATCCCTTAGTACTGCAAGAGGCATATAATTATACCTGTACTCATCCATCCAAAGTACATTATCCGCCATAAGATAATTCAAAATATCCTGATCAACATCCGGAAGATCAAATCTCAGTTCTTTTGCCGCATTCATAAAGTCAGCAAACGTGAATGCGGCACGGATCACCGGTAAATTCAGCACCATCACACCGGCATTAAAATACGGTATATCACCGAATCTGTGATATCTCTTTTGATACTCGATCGTGAGATATGGCATCAGCATATCCTTGCATACCGCAGCATAACTCTGTCCTAACTCCAGACTGTATAATGGCCGAAGGTCTCCTCTTATCAGGATATCCACATCCAAATACAAGAGTTTGTCGAGATCCGTAAGTTCTTCCACCAAAAGCAACCTGAAATATGTTTCCAAACTGAACTTATCTGTTGTAGGCAAATGGACCAAAAACCGTTGACGATCGATGTTTATCGTCACTATTGTTTGTCCGTATCTGTAAGCAAAATCTTTCAGAGTCATCCGATCTTCGTCTGTCAGATCACTTTGCAGGATATAAACTGTAACATCAGACTGCTTGTTATTCTCAAACAATGACGCCAGCATAACGCAAAGGTATCTGATATATTTGCTGTTTACCGCCGTACAAATATTTATCCTCACATCAAGTCTCCAAATTTATTAAATCAACCACACATACGATCGGCACGATCTAGACCGCCATCCTCGTTCTATATCCAAAAATCTACGAGAAGTTTTTCATAACCCCCATTCACCGGGATCCTTCTTGGCGCAGCAGATAATCATCTATTTCCCGATCCATTTCCTCTCGCAACCTGCTCCGTCTGTCCACTTCACTCCGCGCTTCTGTCTCTAGAAAAGCCTTATCAAAACGCACAACGTTTTTCACCGCCTCATCGGTACTCCAAACCGAATGCCATCTTAGGACACTCCGGATCTTTGAGCAGTCAAGTCTTAATAACCCGGCTTCTGCAAAATTTGTCGTTTCCGTTTTGCACTCCCATGAAAACCTAGGAAACAGATGACTTTCTGCCGTATTGTTATTCTAATATGTTCGATAACAAGAGACCAGCTCTTCGGTCGTCAGGCAGTCCTCCTCGCCGGAGCCGACATTACTCTCTCCTTGTCTTATTCATCCATCAAATTCTTGTCTCACCTATGCGCTCTGATGACCCCTCTGCTTAACCAGAAAGGGTACCAGGTATCCACAGTTACATTTCCGGCAAACCAGACATATCCCGGAGAAGTCGTGCATGTCAGGCCGTACTGTTCCAGGAGCGACCGGATCAGCATTTCGTCATAGGGCCTGTGATAGGTGCAGATCGCGCACTTTACGGCCGGTGATCTGCTGATTGTTTTTTCTGCCCCTAAAAGCGCATCCCATTCATTTCCTTCAATATCCATCTTGATCAGATCGACAGGCTCATCGATCAGATCATCGATCCTCGCTTCTTTTTCATAACTTACAGAAGTGATGTACTTTTGTGCAATGATCACCTTATCCTTCCAATCGCGGAAAGTCTGCTCCAGTGCCTCCAGCCATCTCTCATCCGCTTCCAGCAGATATATCCTGGATGCGCGCTCCACAAGATCCAATGCAAAAAAGCCCTCTGCCGCGCCGCAATCCACCACAACAGCGCCATCCGGGACGTCAAGTTCCCCACCCAGATAGCAGTGCGGCGATCGTATATCCTGCTCGGACATCAGACCCCGGTAATAATCCTCTGCCTTCTCCCGGGTATCGTAATGCCTGGCAAAATACATCTTTTTCCCGTGATGCTCTACATAAAACATCCCACAGGTCTGATCCCATTCCACCCGGTATTTCGCGTTTTTGTACTCGTTCCAAAACGCGTACGGCAAAAAACTCAGGTCATGATCCGACAGATACTCCAGGATCCCGGCGATCTCTTCATCCTCATTATCGCGATATCGACGTCTCAACCCCTCGCGGTAGATATACTGATAATCCGCGATTTTTCCCTGCCACATCGGATACTCACGCAGGATCTGCTCCCGGACCGGCTGCCAGTCATTCAGCAGCAGGATGATCCGCTCCGCTTCTGTCTCTTCCAGAACGGATGGCGCATATACCGGTCTCTCAAAAAAAGAAGTACCCTGCTTATCCTCGTTGTTATCAATAAAACCGATCACGGAAAAATGCTGAAAGACTCCGCAGTTGCGCATGATGCTCTCTGCCAGTCTGCCGGTTCCCCACAGGATGATCCGTTCCATAACCCACCTCTTCTTGTGCCGATTCACGTATAATCGCTCAGCATTCTGATCCGTGATGCATTGATCCCGGCATTGAGCAGGACCGTTTTGATCTCATTCCCGGCTCTGGCATTACAGACCCAGAAACGATCATATTCGTTCAGTTTCGCCTTGGTCGGACATAAGACCGGCACTCCCCTGTGAACTGTCCCGGCCAGATTTACATTGCCGTCAAAAACAGCCCGGATCCTGTCTGCGCCATCCTGTTGATAAAGCGCATTTAACAGGCAGTCGAAAGCGTGCCCGCAACCGTAAACCGCAACCTTGTCCCGGGACTCCATGATATCGGCAGCCATGCGGCTGAAAGAAACACTATCAACCGAAACCGTTAATTCACTTGAATAGACGCTCTCGTAGAATCCCTGCAGGGGATACACGGCATCTGTCTCCTTCATCCTCTCCGCGATGCAGAACAGGATCGTTTCATAGGAACCTTCAACCTTGGAGAACTCCCTGAGCAGAGCATTGAGTTCTGATGAATTCTTATATAATCTCAGATCCTCCGAGAAGAAGGAATGCCTTTCTCTCTTAGTCCCCTCTGAGATCAGACACTCAAATTGCAGCAGATCGATCATAAAGCCGTTCTGTCTGTAGTAATCCCTGAAAAAAGTCGGCGATACACTGTAGAAACCGTGATCGACCCATCCCGCAGCGGGAATGATATGGAGGATCATCCCGCCTTTTTTCACAAGATCGGATACATTCCTCATCGCCTTGGCGATATCAAAAACATGTTCCAACGTCCCCCCGTTGATCACATAATCATACTGATACTTAAGATCCGCCGGCAGATCACCGTTCAGATCGAAGATCACATCCGCGCCCTCGTAATCGGAGTAATCCAGAGAATGTACTTCCTCAAATCCTGCCATTTCGAAAAACAGTTTCGAATCAACCTTCTCGTGCTCCATGAACTGCTTCGCTGCGCCGGCATCGATCTCAATATTAAACTCCCTTAACATGACCATCAGGTCGGATTTATTAACAAGGATATCCTGCTTTCCGATCATGATCAGCTTCCTGTTCCTGATCCCACGATCCTTGACCGTTCTTAAGAACTCCTGTATTTCAGCTCTGAATAATCCCATTTCCCGCTCCTCCAACACAAATCTTCAGACAGTACCGTACGATCCCTTCTATGAACGTCCGATCAGATAGATAAACTCCGGGAGCGCCAATCCGCTGCTCTCCACGACAAAATTCTCTTTGCTCTCCGTCTCTTCCATCGTCCCCAGTTCTTTATACCGTTTCAGGATCCTGTCATACAGCAGATCCACACTCAAGCTTGCTGTGTGGAATACAATTTCATCGGACTGCCTGACATACTCTGCCAGTCCGCCGCCTGCCGAACCAGCGAGGAGGCTTCCGTCATCCGTGTCGATCACATTTAACTGTGCCCACTTTCCGGAAGACGCATCGGGCAAGCCGATATTGAAATCGGTCACAGCATTATCTTCGATACCGACTCTGACAAAGCTGCCCTTACGGCCTGCCGGAAAAAGGATCACCGATGTATCGGTGCGCCAGCCCTGATAAAATCCCCCGTTCATACCGAGTTCAACAGATATCCTTTCTCCGGTATCCAGATTTTCCCTGACCAGCATGCCCGCGTCAAACGGGATCATCCATATCTCGTTATTCACGCTTATCGCGGAATAATACTCTCCCGCTCCGACCTCGGACTGGATCAGCCTTTCCCATTTTCCGGATCCCGGATCAACCTTTAACCCAATCTCGCCTGCTGCATTCGCGACATATACACGATCTTTGTACAAGACAGCTCCACGCGACCACAAACCCATATTCAGATCGCATTTGCATATTTCGGTAACGGTCTTTCCTTTCGTATCCACCCGAACAAAGGAGTGAATCATTCGGGGAGAAAAGATCAGATCATCTCCGTCTCTCATCCCCTCAATGAATGCATAGACTCCCGATCCCTCCCGATCCGGAATATCCAGATATGTTGTCTCAAACGTCTCCAGATTGACACATGCAACATGATCGGCGTTAAAAGGCATGAACCATGCCTTATTTCCCACAAGAAAAGCGCGGTAATGCAGCCACTCTCTGAGCTTCTCCTTTGCAAACACACTTATGGGCGTTGTTTCCCCGGAAGATAGATCGTAGGAGAACAGGCCATTGATATACATACTGGAGAAATACACTTTTCCTTTATACTTTACGCCCGCGGTAAACGCCAGCTTGGATACTCTCTGATTTTCCATCGCGCCCCTCCTTCAAAGATCTCTACGAGAACAGTTCCTTCGCTTTCTGCCCGGTGCATTGCCGCCACATGGCTAAGATCAGCATTTAGCAGGTATTGTCCTATTCTTCCGCCTCTATTAACACAATTGCTTTTATACTTTCAGGATTTGCAGCCTACCGATCGATGATAAGGCAAAATCCGCGAGTCCGTGATCACCTTCCTTTCGTACATCGGCACGCCATATGACCGATCATATTATAGTATATCGGCCATTTTCCTGTCCCTGTTTAATCGCGCCCGCAAATCCGTGCCGGATTCTCCTGCGGCCCCGACAGCTCTTATTTCGCACTTTCCCGCACGCGCTGCAGATCCTCCACCGTGAAGGGACAGGCTTGTCAGTCCTCGTCCTCATCGCCGGACTCGATGATGTCCGTGCGGAGCCAGTCACTGTCGGGACGGGTCACAAGGCGGCTGTCGCAGTATGCCATGTACAGCGGCAGGACCGTCTGCCCCTGATAGGCGCCGGAGGGCTGCCGTTCGATGATGAGCGCCAGATCGATCCTGTCCTCGGTGATCAGTGCGAGCGGCAGGAGCAGGGATACGCTGTTTCTTGCCGGATAATACATGGGGATCGCGGTCTTGTAATTCCACTCCACGCGCTTCTGTGCCAGTTCCACCGCATCTTCAACACGGTTCTTCATGCGGTTAAGGGCCCGCATGTCCTCGCTGATCCGTTTTCCGTAGGCGGCAAAATACGCCTTCTTGGCCGGATCTTTGTCAGGCAGCACATGCATGGCTGCAAGTTCCTCCCTCTCCTCCGGGCTGAGTGCCGGCCCGTTGTCCTCCAGAAATTCCAACGGAAAACGGGAAGCGCGCTCGATGAGGATATGGGTATAGTCGCACATCAGCTCTCCGGTCGAAGTATCGTAGAGCATGTTCTCGATCTTCCCCTCAAAATAATCCGCCTTGGCCGGCAGCGGGTTGAAATAGCGCACCAGCGTCTTGCCGGCGTTCTCCTCCCCGGCTACGGCAAAATCCACCAGATACCAGTAGTGCGGTCTGTCCGGCTTGGTATTGTTGCGGAACAGGGCATAGATATACTCGTATTTGCGGTCCACGAGACCGGTATTGAACGCGGCGAATTCCTCACCCGGTGCGGAGCCGTCGCAAAACCGGATCTTCTTCTCATAGGCGAGCCGCTTAAAGGTGTAGGTCAGATAGTTGCGCAGGATGGGCAGATCCGTCGCTCCGGCGGTCTGGCCTTCGTAGTACCACAGCTCCTCCAGCGCAAGCTCCGACAGCTCCCGGATCTTGTCCTTGCCGAGGATGGCCCAGTCATAGAAGCGGGTATTGACATTGGGGACTTTGGGATTCTTTCGCGCCGGAGTCTTCCCGGCAGGGGGTGCCATCGGTGCCGGCGCGGGATTTTCCGGGACAGTCTGCCGGGGCATCTCCCCGTCGGATGCCGTCTTTACCCTGACGCAGGCGACCGGCGGCTGTCCTTCCCCGGGGATCACATTCCGGCATTCCAGATCATCGGAAAACTCGTTCAAAAACTGGATGAGTTTGAAAAAACCGTAGTTCTTATAGGAGATCGATGCGGCGGAGAGCTGCTGCCCGACTCTGGACATCAGCGCCCACCCGTTCTCTTCCTCGGCGTTTTTCACGGTCGCGATCACGGTCTCCCGCAATGCAGTCAGTTCCTGATTCATGCCGTCTCTCCTTTCACTCCCTCCATTATACCGTCACGTGCCCCGGGCAACAAGGGACAGGATCGGTCGATCGATTTACGCCATCTTACCCACGACATGCCCGATCATGGCGATCACCCTGTCAAGTACCTTATGATGTGCCCGTACCTCCTCATAGCCTGCCCGGGCGATCTGCCTGCGCTCTTCCTCATGGGAAAGCCAGTATCCGGCTTTGTCCTCCGCTTCCTCCCGGTTCTCATAGACATCCAGATGCTTCCCGACCGTCAGATATTCCGGGATCTCCTCCTGCGCGTCGGACAGCAGGAAACCGCCGCTTCCCAGGATGTCCCACACCCGCTGCGGCAGACCCGTTTTGATCCCGCGCATGGTGGTATGGAGGTTGATGCGGCTTGTGCGGAAGACCGTCGGCATTTCCGCATTTGTTTTTACACCGCCGTGGCAGTGCACACCCGTCAAAGCATCTGTATCGCTTCGTGTGAAGAGATGAACACCGGCTTCCGGCAGTCCGGCCGCCAAGCCGTTCAGCAGCGAGATCCGGTCCTCGCTCGTGCCGCGATCCTCCGGCTTTCTCGTGGGCTCATTATACAGAGAACCGATAAAAGAAACATCGTAGTCGTATTGCGGATCTCTCGCGAAATCTTCAAAGGCGCCGATCTCTTCCTCGATCCGTTCCACGTCTGCTCCGAGAGGCAGGTGAAAGATCCCTGCCGGATTCTCTCCGCAGACGGACAGATACTGTGCCCGGTCAAAAAGGAACACCCGGTTCATGGAATTACGGATCGCCGGATCGTAGATCTCCTCCACCGGACAGTCCGCGCTCACGCAGAGATAGAATACCTTGAGGCGTTCGCAGATTTCGGAGATATAGGGGAAAAAATTGATCGTAAAGACAAAGAGCGGCCGGTTCTCCAGGATGAGCCGTGCCATCGTTTCCACGCGCTCATCCCCCGGGATCGACTTGCGCGTCATCTCCTCTCTGTCTTCGATCACTGTGAGTCCGATCTGTTTGAATGCCCGGATATAGTCCGGTTCGCAGATGCTGTTGTAACGGTGGATAACGACATTCATGGCAATCCTCCGGTGATCTGTGCTATAGTAATCCTATGCATACGCGATTATCCGTCTGCCTCATCGCCAGGGATGAGGAACTGCATATCCGCCCCTGTCTGGAAGCACTGCTCCCCCTGCAGTGCGAGATCGTGCTGGCTGATACGGGTTCGACCGACCGGACCGTGGAGATCGCAAAGGAATACACGGATCATGTGATCTCCGTCCCCTGGACGGACGACTTTGCTGCGGCCCGCAATGCCGCGGCCGCCATGGCAGGAAACGACGCGGTCCTCTTCGTCGACTGCGACGAGTATCTCCGGGAATACGATCTCTCCCGTCTTGCTGCCGCTCTTGATTCGGTTCCGGATGCCGCGGGCGTGGTGACGATCCTGAGTCCGTTTCAAACCAACGGTGAAGAGCGGATCCAGCATGAGCATATCACCCGTCTGTATGATCGCCGTATCTATCACTGGCAGGGAACGATCCATGAGAACATCGTTCCTCTGGATCCCTCGGTCCCGATCCGTCATCTGGATATTCCGCTCACCTTCTTCCATGCCGGCTATCAGGATGAAGCCACGCTGCGCCGCAAGGCGGAGCGGGATCTGCGGCTCCTGCTCAGGGAACAGGCGGGAGCAGATGACGATCCCTATCTCATCTTTCAGATCGGTCAGTGCTACAGCATCCTGGGCGATAAGGAGCAGGCTGCGGCATACTTCCGAAACGGTCTGTCCATGAATATCGACCCCCGTCTTGCCTATGTGCGGGACATGGTGGATGCCTACGGCTACGCGCTCCTTGACCTGCACAGGTACGAGGAAGCACTGGGTCTGGAGGGTATCCGGGACAGCTTTTCCGGACGCGCGGATTTCCTGTTCCTCCTGGGACTCATCTATATGAACAACGCCCGGTTTGACGATGCGATCGCTGCCTTCCGCGAGGCCGCACAGACCCCTCTCTTCAGTGTGGAGGGCACCAACAGTTACCGGGCCCGCTACAATGCCGGTGTGATCTATGAGGTCACCGGCCGCACACAGGAAGCGATCGGGATGTACCAGGCCTGCGGCGGCTATGCACCGGCTTTAGCAAGGCTGGATAAACTCACACAAACACATTCTGGATCATGACGGGCTTACCGGTCCTGCGGTAGAGCCACACCAGGCTGGACGGATCCCCGTAGTAAGCATCCGACCACAGGATCGCCCGGTCGAGGTCCGGCGTATCATCATAGATCCCCCATCCCGCCTGCACATATTCATCCACGATCTTCCGGTACTCCTCCGATAACTGCGGGCGCATGGAGGTCAGTGTCGCCTCGATGAGCGGGTGCGGCCGCCATAGAAGCGTGACGTTTTCCCGCTCCGCAAAAAAGTATTCCAGGACCCTGCGGATCTTGTCGATCATCCGCTCGTTTTCCGCAAGCAGCGCGGCGATCCCCGTATTGTAAAGGATGACCATCCGCCTGCTGCCGTCCGGCCTTGTCGCGAGCCGCTCCCATTCCGCGGGAATGACCAGAGAGGAGACCTCCACGGAAAGAAGCCGGTCCAGTTTTGGCGAACCGGTCCCTTCGATCTTGCGCTCCCAGATCTCCCGCGTATCCTCGCCGAGCCTGCTGACCAGGGCGCTCACATAGGCCTGCTTCATTTCTTCGGACTGCACGATCACGCGATGCGCATGAAAAACACCCGGCGTCACGGCAAAATCCGCGATCCCCTCCGGGTTACAGGCATCCGTATCCCCCAACACGAAATACGGCACATACACCAATTGATCTGTCAGATCCTTGAGCCGTTTTGCATAATAATCCGGGTGGACACTTGTGATGTGATTCGCCTGATCATAGGGATTGTGAATGTAGATCTCCGCCGGATGCAGCTCCTCCAGATCCACGTTCCGGTAATCCACAACCGGGACGTCCGCCGGGTAACTGTTAAACTCCCAGTGCTCTTTGATCAGGGATCCGTCAGCAGCCTTGTCATAATAGGGGATCGGGATCACCATCGTCTCATAGGCCGGATCCGCCGTCTTCTGACGCCAGATGGTCTCCAGCGCATCCCACATCGCCGCCTTGTAGGGCAGGAACACCGCCAGACGCCGCTCCGGATCCTTAAGAGTCTCCGGATCCAGTACGAGACTGCCGTCCTCCCCGTACTCCAGAAACTCCCGCGGGATCTCCCAGCCTCTCTTGTGATAAGCCCGGTAGAGTTGTTCCCGCTGATTGCGGTAGGAGGGATAAGGATGTCCTGCCGTGAATTTCCGCGGGATCCGGTACTCGCCAAAAATATTACGCAGCAGCGTATCGTAGTCCCTCGGGATCGGGACATCCATGACTCCTTCATACGGGACAAAAATCCGATCCGTGAAATGCTCCGTACAGAACCCGCGATCACCGTAGTAGATCCACTGTTCCCAGTTCTCCACGCGATGGGAATCACAGTCCTCGCAGAGGGCGGAGGCCACGTCCATGAGACGCAGGATCTGCATCGTCACCGGCTCGATATCGGTAAAGGTATACTCCAGTTCCTCCCCGATCACCCGCCGGATGGCTTCATATTCCTGCCGGGTGTGTTCCGTCAGTTCCCCCTTCTCATAGTCCCATTGCAGGGTGAGCAGCCGGTCCAGCATCCGTACCAGCCGCTCCTGATAGGAGAACATCTCCGGATCCTGCGGCATTTTGTCAAAGACATACATATCAAGACCTGCCGCATACGGACAGCCATGGAACCGCTCCAGACGGGCAGGCGAGGTATCCAGATTGGAGCCGTTAAAGATCCCGAAGATCAGTTCCTTGGGCGCCTTTGCACCGGGAAGCAGGGAATAGGTGATCAGATACGGCGGCAGCTCCCGTTGCACGATCTCCGAAAAACGCGTAAAATCCTCCCGCAGCATCGCGATATCGATGTCGTCATCCCACGGGATATATCCGTGATGCCGCACCGTCCCGATGAGAGAGCCGTAGCACATGATGTAACGGATGTCATTGCGCGTACAGACCTCATCCACCCAGGCGAGCACCTCCATCTGGGCAGCCCAGTAGCGCTTCATCATCGCAGTGATGGTGAATCCGTAACGCGTCTCATTCTCAAAATAATGGTCAGGAAAATGCAGCCTGCCGGTCTCCGTCATATCCGCTCCCGATCCCGTGGTCCATCCCGCCGTCAGACCTGTCTGCGCGTCGGATTGATCACAAATTTCCTGCGCCTGTTTAAGAGCGCCGCCAGATAGCAAAATGCGCTGTTGGAGAGACACATCGCTTTGCAGCTGCTCATGAGCTGCAGGTCGCGGTATGCCTCCGTACCCTGATTCCCCGTAACGAGCACGGTTTCCCGCGGCAGATCAAGACCGAGCGCCTCCGCGTGTCGTCCGCACCAGTCAGGATCGTCGGAGAATACAAACAACACCGCCTCCGGCATCCTGAGCACCGCCGCTTCGACCATCTGATGAAAGGCACTCTCCTCCCAGGCCAGCTGCTCCTTCACATAATCCCCGCGCCGGATATGAAGGGATACGGAAGGCGTCTCCAGGATCTGCTCCAGATATCCGCGGTTTCTCTCATCCGACGGATCGATCTCCGGGAAAGCGAGTTCCTGCGCGAATACGTCCCGGTATGTTTCCATCCATTCCTTTCGGATCCAGTAGCCGTGGTAATAGAGATCCCCGGGCATCCGGATAAGCTCCGGATAGAAATCATCGTTGGGCACCCGGTAGATCCTGCCCGAGAACGGATTCCAGTGATCGACATTGTCGGCCTCCGCCACCATGGAGATATCCATTCCGTTTTCCATAAGCTGTTCAGGAATGCTCTTCCCGTTCTCCCGTTTCTCCCGGATCATGTAGTCCCACACATCCGCGTCAAAAAAACTGCTGAGCAGATTCGGGTGCAGGCCGAACACCCGCTCCAGCTCGTACCCGTTGTGTACGTCATGGACAAAGAAGAACGAATCATCCAAAAACCATGGTTCGTCTCCCGGCAGACTGAGTTCGGCATACCGGTAGAAGATATACTGAAAGACCTGATTGGCCAGGCCGCCGTTCAAAAACTGGATCTTCATCTTTCCCTGCTCTCTTTCTCCTTAAGGAGTGTCAGCAGATTGTCTTTCAGCATCTTCCCGTAAGCCTCCAGAGAATGGTGTTCAGCGGCATAGGCATACACCTGCGCCCGCCTGCGGTCGATCTCCCCGGGCGGCATGGAGGAGAGTTTCCTGCACAGATCTGCCAGTTCCGGGATCGTCGGTTCTCCGATCGCCACCCCGCCTGAAGCCTCTGCATCGATCCCCATCGACGGCTGGCATACAGGGATCACGCCGCCCCGCATGGCCGTGTTCATGGCCGTCGACTGTCCCTCGCTGCAGCTGACGCCGAGACTGAAATCACAGATCCCGCACAGTTCCAGAAATTCCGTGCTGTCCGGCGGCAGAAAGCCGTGATAAATGATATTCGGCGCGCCGGCCATCTCTTCCCGGTAAAACGCACCGATCTCTCCGTCCACTCTCCCCACCAGATGCAGCGTCAGCTCCGGAAGGGAACGAAACGCCTCGATGCAGAGATCCACTCCCTTATGGAGCGCGCCCGCGCCGCCGTACCAGAGAAACGCACTTCCGTAGGGCGTTCCCTCTTTGTGGGCCGCGTCCCGGTCAAGTGCGGTGGAGGACGCATTCTGCTTCAGGCAGCGGCGGAACATCCCCCGGTAAGTGGAGACCGTCCAGTCATTTCCGATACAGATCGCACCGTCCGCCTGCAGAAGTCTGTTCAGCTGCTGACAGCAGAAATTCTGCCGTTCATACGGCATCCTTCTCCCGTTTCGCGCCTCGAAGTCCAGGATCCGCTTCAGTTCCGCGGGATTGGCATAATAGGGAGACGCCTCCGTCGTGTAATATACGGACAGGCATTCCTTCTTCAGACGCGGCAGCAGTTCCTCAAACGGTCTGCGGAAACCGATCACCAGATCATAACGTTCCGCGTCCGGTACGCCCTCGTAATAAGTATTGACGATATCAACATCATAGGACAGATCACGGAGCGTCTCCGCCATCTGCCTTGCTTCCGCGACATTGGTGTGGCTTCCGCCGGTCTCCGGGAAAAAGAAGGGAGACAGGATGTACACCATCAGTGCTCTCTTCGGATAAGCCGTATCGTAACAGTTCCTGATGCACACCTCTTTCAGCAGGCCACCGGGACTGTCATAGAGCCGCGCGTCATATTCCTTTTGCACATAGGTGAGCATTTTCTCCGAGAGCTGCCGCACCGCGTTCAGTTCCGCCTGCGACAGATCTTCCCGCGCCATGATGCTCCGTAACTGAGAGAGCATATCGGTGATCGGCAGACCGCAGAGATCTCCCAGCAGGGACAGCTGCGTCAGACGATCTGCGACATTCTCCGGAGATCCCGTCCCGGCTGTCAGCTCCTCCTGCCATTCGGCAAGACCCGACAGTAATTCCTGCCAGTGGAGCATTCTGTCTGTCATGAGATATTCCATATCCGCCTGCTCCGTGCCCGTTATCCTGTCGTGTCCGGGCGGTCTTCGCCACCATAGATCTCGATGATCCTGCGCATCACCACTTTGGAGAAATGTGTCAGCGACAGGTAATCCGATAACAGTTTTTCCGTCTCTTCATCCTCTTTTGCATGCCACAGCAGCACGATCTGTCGAAAGCCGGTATACGTAGCCAGCAGCGTTTCCAGATCAGAGCGAAGCTGAATGGGCAGGTATTCAAACATGCTTTCCGGCAGCTCCATCCTCTCCATGACACCGGTGACCAGAAGTTCGGAAACATCCTGAAGCCGTTCTCCCTGCAATCCGCCCTGCCGCATGGCTGCGCTGATCAGCTGATTGCATTCTCTGATCCTGTTCTTCCGGAACAGTTTTTCACAACTGCGCCAGACTGCGTCGGGATCTGACGGATCGCATTCCTTCTCGGGACTCCAGTTGGATGACTGTACCTCGATGACATCCGCTTCGGCAACCCGCTTCCCCTGTGCTCTCATCTTCATGATGAACAGATGGGAAAACCTCTCCGAAATATATCCCACATCCCGATGCTGCATCACATCGGTTTTTTCGGGACTTCTCCGGTAAAATGCGTCCATCATGGGAAATGCCCACATACAGAACTGGCGGTACAATTCCCCTTTCATGATATTGATGTTGCAGCAGTGGATCATGGATCCGGCAAAAACCCCCCGTGCCAGAGGCATATCCTCCGGCACATATTCCTCGAGTATCTGCAGAAACAGGTCCCAGTCCGCAGACCAGAACTCATGCCGGTAGTTGTCCTCCACTGACCACGTCATGCGGATCGGTGTCGTTGTGATGATATCGATATCATCATCCATATAGGCACTCAGTTCCTCATCGGAAAGCTTCAACCGGCGCCTGTAATGCTCAAGTCCCACATAAGGGGTATCGATATGATTCCCGATCCACCACATTGCGGTCGCTTCACCATACCGGGTATTCCTGTCCGAAATGCTCTCTCTGAAGCCGTCATGGTCATTGATCGGACAGGTCCGCTGATCGGTGAGAGCTGCCCCTGCCTGGATCGGCACCTCATAGACAGATCGTGGAGGTTCCTCCTCCAGCGGTTTATCTACATGACAGGATACGATATACAGTTTCAGACGGTCATCATCCATCTTTATGCTCCCTCCCGTATGAGTATACGGCGCGCAACCGGCAAATGCAATTCCGTGCGGCCTGTGGTATACTGTCGCCATGAGCGGAAAAACCATATACTATTACACGGACTTGCTCCCTTTTCTTGCAAGAGAGCATGCCGCCATAGAAAAACTGGAACGGAATCTCGCATTTTTCCGGGATGCCTCGGAAGAGATCGGCCTGATCTGGCACCCTTATTCCAAAACAGAGGAGTACCTGAGGCGCAACGGATCGCCGGTGCTCGATGCCTATCTTGAGATCCTGGCGTCCTACCGCCGCGATGGCTGGGGCATCCTGGAGGAAACCGGCGACCTCTCCGAGGCGCGCAGATCCCTGCTTTCCTGCAGCGGCTATTACGGGGATGTGAGCGATCTGGTCTATGAAGCGCAGGCAGCCGGGATCCCGGTGATGCTGCAGGATATCGACATCTGACGGATCAATCGCCGGCAAACTCCCCCGTCATTTCCCGGAACACACTGTCATGCGTATAGTTTTCCAGTACCCTGCGTTGCCCGTTCCGGGCAATCCTCTCCCGCTCCGTATCATGTGTCAGATAATACTCCGTTAACCGGAGGAAATCCTCCGGCGTGCGGGCCAGGATCAGTTCTTCTCCTTCCGAAAAGAATTCCGCCAGTTCTTCCCTGTAGTCCGACAGGAGAAATCCGCCACAGGCCATGATATCCAGCGCACGCTGCGGGATCCCGGTCCGGATCGTCCGCAGGGTGATGTTGATATTGATCCTGGAACGCCGGAAGACACGCGGCATCTCCCGGTCATAGGATGCATAACCCAGGTTCCTGACGCCGGGCGGCGCCTCTGTTCCCGGTGTGGTGTACAGATCGACCGGAAACCGTTCTCCAAGACTTGTCAATATCTCTGCGCGTTCCAGGGAGGTCACCTTTTTCCGGAGGATGTCCCTGAGGAGCATGCGCGGCTCCATCCGGTAATCCCCGTTCAGATCAAAATGCACATGACCGCCCAGCGCATCAATGATCTTATCGGGAACAAGCTCCGGATTTCCCAGCAGATCCACGCCGAAGATCTTTCGCTGCGCCGCGAACGCAAGATCCAGATACTCCCTCAGTGTCTGCGGCAGACCCTCGATCTGGTCGTAAAAGGTGTACCGGTCGCGGTAGAGAGAGCCGATGAAACTGACCTCATGCTCATAGGGCTGCCCGTCATACCGCTTCGCCTGACCGGCAAGATCCGGATCAACGGACAGGAGTGTATGGCGCAGATTCCCCGTCCCGCCCGCTTCCAGTTCCTCAAGAAGCCCCCTGTCAAATACATGGATCCGGTTGACCGCATTCCCTGTTGTCGGAGAGGTCAGGGAATAATGGGGAGAATCATAGACATGAGACAGATACGGTACAGAAAAATTCTGACACACGTCGGAGATCACCGGGAAATAATCGTGGGAGAAGACAAACCGGCAGGGATCCTGTTCTTCCGCGCCGGTCTCGATCAATCCGGCAAGTTTCTTCGAGAATTCCGGATCATCCGTGATATTCCCCGCCTGATCGATCGCGATCCGTGACACGCGGTAACCCAGCCGTTCAAACGCACGGATCACCCCCTCCTGTCCGTTATAATCCCATGCCGCAAAGATCATCCGCATGCGGGCACCTCCAGCGGATCCGGCCGCGGCTTTCCCTTTTGCTCCCAATAGGCACGGATCACGCGCTCCTGCCTCCGGTAACAGGGATATTCATGCGCGGCCGTCCCCCGCACCGGCGTCATCCAGTTCTGCCCGAAAATGGAGGTAATGATCTCCCGGTATCCCGCCGGCACCGGCACTTCGATCATCTCAAAGGGAACGCGGATCGTCCGCTCATACCAGGAGAACTCGCGGATCCTGCTCCGGTCATACCGGGCCATATTCCCGATGTTGTTGATCCCGATGCTCTGTTCCCTCGTATACATCTGTGCGAGGGCGGACTCCAGCCGGCACAGGGCCGGCATCATCCCGTCCCCCATGGGGATCTCCTGCCCCGTCAGCTCCCGGATCTGGAATATAAGGTCCTCCAGGATCCCCTGTTCCTCTGCCTCTTTTTTCTGCAGGATCACATCAAACAAAAGCTGATGGATCTCCAGAAAGGCTTCCCGCTCCTCTTTATCCGCCGGCACATAGTCGAGCGGAAAGAGATCCAGCGTTTCACAGTAGGGGTCCCCGTAAAACAGTGCGGTGATCCGGGCCTGCTCCTCATTATCCCCGTAATCCCAGCCCCGTCTGTTATTGAGATAGGACCAGGGCGCGGTGAACAGATTCTCCCCAAATACAAACACTTCGTACGTCTCCGGAAGCTCCTGCTTCAGGATCGGGAGCGCACGGTTATAATCCTCCCGGAGCATGGAGATATCGATATCGTCATCCCACGGGATAAAACCGCGGTGTCTGGCGGCTCCCAGGAGCGTTCCGTAATCGACATAATAGCGGATCCCGTGCCGCATACAGATCTCATCGACAGCGGCAAGCATCTTGAGCTTCGTCGCCCAGCAGCGCTTCATCATCGGAGGGACTGTGAACCCCTCTCTCTCTTCCTCGTCAAAAAAATGCTCCGGTATGAACAGATCCATCATAACCTCTCCGCTTCGGATCCGGGATCCCGTGCGATCATGGAGAGCAGGGTCTCCATCCGCTTCTCCCATGTATCATACAGCACGGCCGTCATGGTCCCACGTCTGGCAATGCTTTCCGCCTGCTCCGGATTGTCAAGAAGCCAGCGTACATTCTCCACGAGCTGCGGGATGTTGTTCAATTCAAAAAACACCAGTTCTCTTCCGTGTTCAAACCGCTCCAGCAGATATCTGCTGGTATCCGTCACACAGACGCTGCCGTTCAGCATGGCATCAAAGATCCGGTCATGTGCGCCGTCCTTGAACCAGGGCATGACATTGAGACAGATCCTGGCATTTCCGGCAAGAACCCGGCATTCATTTGCAGTCACGCTCCCTGCCAGACGGATGTTTTCCGGATCAATGCTGTCCTCCCAGTTACCGCCGTATATCGTGACCTTGATCCCGGCATCGCCAAGCGCTTTCATGATCTGCTGCTTAAAGATCCTCCTCACATTCCATTCCCCGCTGATCACGGCATTGTTGTACAGCGTCAGCATCTCTTCCCGGGACAATGAAAGCGATTCTTTTGAAACAAAATGCCGCACCGCCTCTTCTGTGGTAATGAACGGATCCCGCAGCAGTTCGTTTACCACGGATTCATAGAAAGCGACCCCCCGGTCCGGCAAAAACGGAACCGGCAGATAGGGGCGCTCCGGATGCCCCTGTCCGACATACAGTACATCGATCTCCCTCTGTGCGTACGGCTTCCCTGTCGACTGCTCGATCCCGCCGAGCGGCAGGAAGCCGGCGCATCTCACCCCGGGAAAGACCTCGTGGATAAACGTCTCATGTGCCCGGTCGATCACAACGATGCGCAATTGTCCGATCGGATCCGTGAGAAACCTGTCATAATTCACCGGATGGTCCAGCAGGATATCATAGACGGGGATCTCCAGTCTGTCCCAGATGACCCGGCCCTGATCATAGATCATGAGATAGATATTGTTGAACAGGATCGCGGCAATATCCGCACCCCTGTCGTCGCGGAAACGGATGATCCGCTCTGCCAGCGGTCCGGGATCCTCGTTTGCATCCAGGCACAGGCAGGGGATCCCTTTCTTCTCTGCGGCCGCGATCATCCGGTCCGTGAAACGGTCAACAGCATCCACCTTGCCCCGGAAAAAGATCAGTCCTCCCTCACCCGCAGCCATTTTCCCCTCCGTTTCTGTCCGATGCATACTCCTCCACCAGTTCATTGACGACCGCCGGGGAGAAAAACTCCTCATACACGGTGCGTGCTTTTTCTCCCATCTGTTTCAGCTGATCCGGATCATGGATGATGAGCATCAGCCGTTTCATCAATTCTTCCTCATTCTCCGAAGGAAAGACAAATGCGTTGACACAGTCCGTCAGATACCGTGAGATGCCTGCCGCGTCGGACACCAGCACGATCCGGCCGAACATCATCGCTTCCACGATCGAGGTCGGCGTGGCGTCCACCCGGGAGGTCGCGAGGACGCAATCCGCCAGCCGGTACCAGTTGTAAACCTCCTCCCGGGGAAGCTGATCCAGCATGGTCACTTCCGGGAATCTCGCGCACAGATCCTTTAATGACCGGTAATAACTCTCCTGTCCCGGCAGCCGGTATCCGCATAATACGAAATGCGCCTTTGCGCGGTATTCCGCAGGCAGTTTCAGGATAGCCTGCAACAGGACATCCTGCCCTTTGATGATCGTATAGGCCGCCGGGAAGAAGAACAGGACCTTTCCACGGATCCGGTCCGCGAGTTCAGGCGCGATCCCGGTCATAGCAGGTTCCCTTTCCTCCCGTACGTCAGCGACCGGCATGGGAAGCAGATCCGCGGATATACCGCCGAACCGTTCGGCGATCCCTGTCAGGACATCCTGCGTGACTCCGAACAGACGGATATTCCGGCTGTACAATCTGGGATCCAGAAAGGCTGCATCCGTCTGCTGCAGTTGTGTAAAGGTCTCGTGCAGCCAGAAAAGGACCGGCACACGGGTATTGAGGAAGTACATCAGGTACATATTGCAGGAGGATGTATTGACGAGTACCCTCTCATAATCCCGGATCAGATGCTCTCTGAAGCTTTCGTCTCCCGCGATATAAGGCCGGATCAGAACACGGATCCCCTTCTCTGTGTAGATCCTGCCGTAGGCTCCTTTGGAGGGGGAGATCAGATCCATGGCCTTATCCGCGAAATACGGCAGCTCCAGCAATTCCTTCAGGACGACCTGCGCACCGTTGAGTTCCAGATCCGGGACGATGAGCAGGAGATCCCTCTTCTCCCGGTAACTTCCCAGTTCCTCCGCCAGTTCCCGGTAAGCCTCCAGCATGCTCCTGTCGCTGAAGCGGTCTCTTGCAATGTCAATGTTCTTCTGTTTCAGCAGGGCAGGATCCTGCTGTTCCTCCCATGCGGCAAATCCGCTGCTGTCGCGCAGATCCTCCGGGAGGAAGAAGCCGTTGCCATCACAGATCATCTCCTTGTTCCCGCCGACCTCGGACAGCACCGGGACCGCTCCCATATGCATGGCCTCGATCGTGGCGAAATCAAAGATGGAGATGCGGTGCGCCAGGATATAATAATCCGCCTTTTGATACAGCCGGATGATCACTTCATTGGGAACAGACTCCCTGATCCAGAAAACATGGTCGCCCAGTCTCTCAATACCTTCTTTAAGGCGGTCCCCCATCGCACCGTTCCCGACGATGATCCAGAGATAATCATGCGTCTTCCCGTAATCCGCAAAGAAATCCGGCAGACGCTCGACGCCCTTGGCCTCGTTCAGTACCGCGACGGAGACGAAGATCCTGCCGGCATGGTCCCGGCTTTCGATCCATTTAAAGACGTCATGATCGGCCGCCTCCGCTGCCCGTGCATCGGGAAGACAGCCGTTATACAGGATCCTGCCGTGGCAATCATCAAGCAGCCCCCTGATCCCGTCCTCCGAAGTTGCAAGAAACGCTTCTCTCGCACCCGCGGACGGGAAACAGATCATCTGCGCCCCGGACAGGACATATTCCGTGAGCGTCCTTGTTTTCTCCCGGTATTCCTCGTCCGGCTGTAAACCGAAGCTTTCCGCTTCGTAGAAAAGAGAACCCTGACCGTGATAAACGGCAGCGGTCAGATCGATGTGCGGCGCCACATGCTTCAGCGCATAAAAGCACGCAAAGTCATGAAAGATGCAGACATCCTCCGATGAAAAATGCAGTTCTTCATCCAGTGCGGTATAAAAAGCCATCAGCCCGCGGATCCCTCCCTCCCGGACCGTCTCATCCTCCGAGCGCAGGATCCGGCCGGTATCCGCTTCGATCAGCGTATCGCCGAACACACAATACAGATGCGGGATCAGATGATATTTCCTGTCGGCCATGTAAAGACGGTAGGTCACACCTTTCCCGCCGCCGCCGAAGCGTCCTTCATATTCCCCGTCCGCAAAACAGAATACTCTCATCGGATTTCCTCCAGCATCCTGCGGATCGCCGCATCAAACGTGAAATCCCGTTTCACCTTTTCAAAGCCGGCCCGCGCGATGGCCTGCCGCTCCTCCTCATGGGAGAGATACCAGTCCGTCTTCTCATAAAGTTCCTCCAGGCTCCGGTAGATCTCCAGTTCTCTGCCGGGGGTGAAATGCTCCGGGATCTCCTCCTGCGGATCCGTGAGGAGGAAACCGCTGGACCCAAGGATATCCAGCACGCGCAGCGGGATCCCCGTACGGATCGTCCGCAGGGTCGCGTTGATATTGATCCTGCTGTAATGAAATACCGCCGGCATCTGCGTTTCGTAGTCTACCGGTCCCCGCATATCGACGCCCGGCAACGGCAGCGTGTCCCCGGAATACACACGCACGCTGTGCTTTCTGGCTAACAATGACGGGATCAGTTTCCGGTCTCTCCCGGTGATCTCTTTGAGCATCAGGTATTCCAGACCCGGTCCGTCCACCGTGAAATCGATCCCCTGCTCTCTGTACTGTCTGTTCAGTTCCGCGAGGAACGCCTCCGTGAAAAGCTGCGGGAGCACACTTCTGCCGCGGATCTTAGCCTGTGTCTCCAGGATCTGCTCCAGCAGCGCCTTCGTCTCCTCCGTGAGCGGCCGGGTGATCTGCTCATACTCCGAGTTATACAGACTCCCGACCATGGCGATGTCCGTTTCGTAATCCGACCGTTTCTGTTTCGCCGCAGCCGCCGTGAAGAACTCCGTGTCCGCGGCCAGAGGTACGTGATACGCCGGATATCCCTTTGCCCGGTACTCTTCCAGATAGCCTCTGTCAAAGATGCAGAGCCGGTTGTTCGATCGCCTGACCGCCGTCTCATCCCCGATGTAGAACGGAGAATCATTGATCCACGAGATATAAGGAAGTCCCGCTTCGTCACAGGCTTTTGCGACCTGCGGGTTGAAGTTTAAGGAGAATGCGGCATCATGACCGCCCGCCTGCAGCTTCTTCCGCAGACGCTCCGCAAGCTCCGGAGTCTCGTCCCACTCCCTCCCCTCCGTGCGCACCGCCGGAACGATGTCGATCGCAAGGCCGAGCCGGTCAAACGCCCGCTCCAGACCGGCATTCATGATGGAATGTCTCTTGTAATACAGGATCTTCATGCGGGATCTCCGTGACTCATCCGCTTCACTCTTCCCTCCGAAAGCAGTTCCACGACATCCAGATAGGGATTCTCTTTGGCCAGGCTGTTGACCAGATCCCAGAAATGGTGCTCCTGACCGCAGTGCTCCAGATAATGGAGCGATCCCTGATCCGTCCGGAACGGGACGAAGCAAAGTTTCTTTTCATACGGAAGTACGGCAAACTCCTCCGCCTGCGCTCTGTCCTCCGTATGCATCAGCACGAGGAGGCGGTCCCACCGGATCCGCTCCCGCCGTTTGTCCCATGCCGCTTTGGCTTCCTCAAAACTGTGATAATGATTGAAATGCAGCCGCAGTCCGCCCAGATCCCCGACCGGATAGTTTCTCGCCTGTACTTCCTCATACTCCTCTCCGAGACAGGTTACTTCCCGGCTCATGTATTCCCGCGGCTGTTTCAGAAAACGCAGATAATCCGCCGGATCAAGCCACATATTGATGAACGGGGACATAAACTTCAGTCCCAGCCGGTGATACAGCAGTCCGCCCAGACAGTTGTCCGCAAAGATCGTCGGCGGATCGTCCTTTAATGCCAGATACCTGCCGAAATCCAGATCCCAGAGCAGCAGCACGCGATACGGGATGATCCGGTTTTCCGCGATCCCGACCTCCGCGAGCATGCCGGTCAGTTCGCCGGACAGTTTTCCGTCCGCCAGTACGATGATCCGCCAGTCCAGCTGCAGATCAAGTTCCTCCGGCAGGATATTTCTGTATCCCAGCACGTCGGAATAGAACATCGTGGAATCCATCCTGTGTGTGAAAGACACCCCCGTCACCTCGAAGGCTCCCTGCCGCTCATACGCACGGATCAGATTGTAATACCGGAAGAACACCTCATCACTTCCGAGCAGCAGGCATTTTTCCATGCTCACAGTCCCTCCGCCGACGGCAGATGTGCCGCCTCATACTTCCTGACAAACGCCGCCGTCTGTTCCCACACGTCCGGCGTGAGCAACCCTCTCCGCTCCAGGCTTCCCGCGATACCATCCAGAAGACTGTCCATGTACTCCTCCGGCACGTTGTGCAGGATCCCGACGATCACGGCGAAGACCGAATACGCGCCGTCAATGATCCTCTCCGCGATCTTCTCCGCCGTCTCATCACCAAAGACCGCGCGGATAAGCAACAGCCTGAGTTCCAGCCAACGGCTCTCGGCAAGGGCAAACCCGCTGCCCTGCTCCCCGTCTTCCAGGAACATCCCGCTGTCCGCGATCTCCTCCAGCGCCTGTATCTCCAGCGCAAAAGCCGCCGTCAGCAGATCCTGGTTGAAATAGACCGCCCCTCCCGCCTGCGAGAGGATCTCACGGGCCTGATCGAACTGTCCCCTGTCAAAGCATCCCCGGACAGCGGCGGCCACGGTATCGCACATCTCATAGATCTCCGTACTGTCGTCCCCGTCGCCCTCCGGATAGTCATACAATTCACAGAAACGCAGCTGATTCCTGCGGTAGGTGGCGAGGTTCAGCGGACCGAAATCGTGAAAGGTCCAGATCTCCCCCTGATGCGCCACGGCGATCCGGTATCCGGCATTCCGAAAACGCAGACACTGGCTCACATCATAGAAATGGAAGCCCTCAATACGCTCATCCCATTCCAGATCCGCGGACGTGGCCATGAGCATGCCGTCAATGAATTCCACCTCACCATAGAGTCCGTCCGGATCATTGATCCCGGGCTTCACGGCGATGCTGCCCGCACCGCTGAAGGTCCCGATGGAGATACAGCCACCGATGTCAAGCCGCTTCCAGGCATCCGCATCCGGCAGCCGGACCGCGCCCGCCACACCGACCATTGCCGGAGCATCCGTCCCCTGCATGCAGGCAAGGAGATCCCGGATGAACTCCCTGTTGATGAGAAACATATCCTGGTGCAGATAGACCTTGTATTTCGCGTCACTCGAGCGCATGGCCGCATTGTAACCCGCCGTCATGCTGCGCGCGCCGCGGATCTCTTCCACCGTGACATGCATTCCCTCCGGGACATGCAGGCGGTCGATGTAATACCGGCACTCCTCCATATACCGCACATTGTTCGTGCAGACGATAAAGGAGATCCCGGAAGGGTCGGTGTTAGGCATAGAGCATCCTCATCAGCTGATCCGTCTCCTCCTGTGGCACCCCGTCCAGCCCGCAGATACAGGCCGTAACGATCCTGCTGAAATGTGTCTGCATAAGATATTCCCTGAGCCGGTCCGCCGTATCCGGTGTCCTCTCGCGCAGATATTCCTGTATCCGTTCACGCAATCCCCCGTAGGTCCGGATCAGCGTTCCGCAATCGCTCCGCATGGCTTCCGGCAGATACTCGTGCATCGTCTCGGAATAGTGATCGCTCTCCATCTGTGCGACCCCGAAAACCTCTTCCAGTTCGCACAGATATTCATCCATCGCTTCCTGTTCCCTGGCTTCCGCCAGCAGATAGACCGCCTTGACGATCCGGTGCTCGCGGTAGAGCCTGTCACATTCCCTCCGGACGGCTTCGGGATCTCTGCGGTCGCAGACGATATCCTCCGCCATATAGCCGCTCACGGACTTCAGGTGGATCAGCGGCGCTTCGACCACGCGCTTCCCGCGCGCGATCTGCTTCCTCACAAACACATGGGAGAGACGTTCCAGAATGAATCCGCAGTCCCGGCGCTGATACAGATCGGTCTTTAACGGGCTCCTCTTAAAGAAAGCATCGGCCATGGGAAATGCCCAGTCACTGTATTCCGTATACAGCGCCGACTTCATAATGTTCACATTGCTGCCGTGCAGGGTATTTCCCCGAAAGCACTCCATGGCAAAGCCGGCATCCTCCGGCGCGTATGTGCGCAGGATCTCCAGGAACAGATCCCAGTCCCCCGCGTGATGGATGGTCCTGTAATCTTCCTCGATGGAAACCTCCGATACCTGCGGGACAGAGGTGATGATATCCGTATCCGCATCGAGATAAGCAGCGATCTCCTCTTCCGTGAGATCAAGCCGCCGCCTGTAATGGGCGATCCCGACATACGGCGTGTCGAGATGCTTTGCGACCCACCACATGGCCGTCCCTTCGCTGTAACGCATATTTCTGTCGGAGATGCTCTCCGGAAATCCGTCATGATCGTTGATCGCACAGGTCCTTTGATCCGTAAGGGCTGCCCCCGCCTGGATCGGCACATCATAGGAGCTGTGCAGCGCACCTTCCTCTATGGGCTTATCCGCATGACTGGATACGATATAGAGTTTTAACCGGTCATCCATCTTCCGCGTTCCTCCGAACCATGCTCATTCCGCTTTCGCCTTTTTGTTTTTCCGGTACTCGTCGATCATCCTCTGCTGCTTCGCATAGAAGGGATATCCGTGACCGGCGGTATGCCTCACCGGCGTCATCCAGTCTGCCCCGTAGATGGTCCGCAAAAGTTCCCGGTAACCTGCCGGGACCGGAATCTCAATCATCTCAAAAGGGATCCTCACAACATCATCATACCACGCAAACGCTCTCCACCGGCTGCGGGAATATGCTGTCATATTGCTCAGATTCTCGATCCCGATCGCATCTTCTTTCGTATACATCCGCCCCAGCATGGACATAATCCCGCAGACTGCCGGGAGAAATCTCTCGTCCGTGGGGATCTCCTGTCCGGTCAGGATACGTATCTGTTCCGCATATTCCTGCAGCATACCGACCTGCCGCATCCCGTTTCCGATCTTCACCGCACGCATCAGGACATCATAGATGAGGAGCAGGCTTCCCCGTTCCTCTTCATCCCGCGGGACATAATCCAGCGGATAGACATCAATGATGTCTGTATAGGGATTCCCGTAAAACTCCGCTGTGATCTCCGCCTCTGCGGGGTCATCCCCGGTGTCGATATACCGGCGGTTGTTGATCGCGGAAAGCGGCTGGTCAAACTGGTTTTTCCCGAACTGTCCGACTTTATAGTTCTTCGGGAGCTCCAGTTCCAGGATCGTCATCGCCCGGTCATAATCCGTCCGCAGCAAGGAGATATCCAGATCATCATCCCAGGGAACAAATCCTCTGTGGCGCGCGGCACCCAACAGCGTCCCGTAATCGGCATACCACCGGATCCCGTGTGCTGTCAGGATCTCATCGATCGTGCAGATCATCCTGAGCTTGGTTGCCCAGGAACGCTTCATCATCCCGGAGATGACAAAGCCCTCTCTTTCCTCCTCCTGCAGATAACGCTCCGGTATCTTCAGTTCCAATCAGCAGCCTCCCGGAGCAGGTCCCGTTTCTCCCGTCTTACGGCCGACAAGAAACACGACCGCCCGGTCCCCGTATCCTTTCACGTTGTTTTCCTCCACCAGTTTCTGGATCTCATCGATCTGCTCCGGCGTAAAGTGCTCATAGACCAGATCTGTCGATATATCGGGATAATGCACACCCTGCTGATAGAAATAGCTGACCAGAAACTCCGCCATCGTGGCATTGTACCGGATCTCATCGATGATCAGTCCGCTCCGGTCCGCCAAATAACGCAGGCTCTCCACGGAATGCAGACAGATATGCCGCGGCGCATCGATCTGGTACCAATGGGCGCCGTACCGTTCAAACGCCGCATTCGGAAAGACCGGCAGCGTGATCTCCAGAGATCCGCCGGGCTTCAGCAGACGTGCAGCGCTCTGCATCGTCTCCAGGGGATCCGTGACATGTTCAAAGGAATCCCCCATATGGATATAGTCGTAACAATGCTCTCCCCGGATCTCATGAATGGAACACTTTCTTATGAGGACCCTGTCTCCGTAACGCAGATCTTTTTCAATAAACGGATCGCAGCCGCGGCAGTATCCGCACCCGTCCTCAGCCAGCCGCACCAGCCATTCGCCGCTGCCGCAGCCCACGTCCAGGATCCGGAGCATATTTTTGACCGGCACCTCATACTGCCTGTCCGGTTCCTCCTCCATCCTGTAACTGAAATATCCCTCCCCGTAATAATCTCCGAGATGCTCCGGAATCTCCGCAATCTGCAGACACCCGCAGTGATCACAGACGAAGTATTCAAACTCCTCCTCTGTCCCCTGCAGCATCTCGCGCACCAGATAACCCGCAAAGAGTCCCTCCTCTCCGCAGATCCTGCACCGGTGCGGATGACGTCCCAGTTCTCTTTCCCTGGTATCCGGTCTCAGCCGGATCTTCTTCTCTCCCAATCAGCCACCTGATCCTGAATACGATCTGCCAGTCTGCGATATACAACTCTGGAGAAATGGTTCGTGCACCCGGCAAAACAGTCCTGTCCCGTGATATCCTCCGTGACGTTGACCAGTTTGACACCGGGTGTTCCTTCAAAGGTCTCGCGCAGCTTATTGTTGAGCTCCCGGTAGACCGGCGCATGATCCGCAAATTCCGGTGTGTTCTCCCCGGCTTCGATCTCGCTGCCGAGCAACAGAATGAGCAGGGTCTCACCGGGAAGCTTCTCCCTCATCCATTTCAGATCACGCGCGGCAAATACCGGATCCAGTCCTCCCTCAAAGACGAAGCGTTCGGAAAAATCCCGAAGCATCTCCTTTGTGAAAGGTACATTGTGATTCGCGCAGGCACCTGTGATGAACCCGTCCTGATCCGCCGGATCCGTCAGGTCAAAATTTCTGCTGCTGAAACAGATCCTGAGGCCGTTCTCCCGGTCACGGTAGATCCCCGAATGCCCGTCGGAGAGGGTACTGAACACCACGGCGCGGTATGGATCGGAAAACATATAGGTGGCAAAATCCGCTTCACTGAGGAAAGGTGTGCGTGCAATGGTCTTTCGGATCTCCTCCACCGGCGTGTGCCAGGCCTCGTAGAGATGGAGAGAACAGTTGCTCCCGACCACGATTCCTCTCTGATCGACAAAGGAAGCCTCCAGTTCCAGTTCTTCCGGATTTTTGAAGTAGGGAAGCATGCTGTCGATATCGCAGGGCCCCTTAAGAAGGATCTTTCCGGGGAGCGGATCGTCCGCCGCAGCGGCTGCGTCTCCAGCCTGCGGATCAGACGTCCGAACGGTCTCTTCTGTTTCCTCCCGGATCCAGTCCACGACCGCATCCGTCCGCAGTGTCACTGCGGTTTCCCCGGCTGCCGTAAACGGCGGCTGCCCGAGCTTGTTCCAGAGGTATTGCTCGATCCCCATGCCGAGCGCCCGGCAGGAAAAAGCAAAATGCAGCAGCGTGTGAGGCGCCTCCCGCTCCATGGCATAAAAGCCGACCTCACCGTAATCCCCGTAATTGTCTCTCGCCGTTACCAGTCCGCACTGATAGCGGTCATCGTTAAGGAGCGCCTCCACCTCCTCTGCCGCGGGACGCACCTTGGTGAAATTGAGCTGATTTGTACGGCTTAAGAGTTCGTGGATCCGTGCGGCCTGCGGCGCACAATCCGGTTCGATCCGGATCCGGATATCCGAAGCACGCAGAAATTCCTCATTGGAACCCGCTTCTTTCCGTTTCTCCGTCTTCTGTTCCAGCACGCGGTACCGTTCCAGCCTCGTGTGCGCCGGATCCGATACCGGAAGTGATTCGATCTCACGATACAGATCCTCCAGGATCTCCGGTCCCGCTGTCCGGATCCCGGGGCAGGTCTGCTCCGCCTCCGCGCGGTTTGCGGGCTCATCATCCAGAAAGAGCACATTTTCCGGTCTGAGCGCCATATCCGTGAGCATCTGCCGGATCCGCTGCCCCTTGGGCGTCCAGTCAACCGACGGGAAGACGAAGTGTTCCCACAGGTTGTCAAAGCGTGCGGAGGACAGCTGCTCTCCGGCCGCCTCCAGGTCATTCCTGGAGCAGATCGACTGCACGATCCCCCGGTCGGTACAAAGCCGCACCAGCTCGTTGTTTCGGGGAACCGGTGTCACCTCCTCCTCGCTGAGCACGCCCTGCCACAGCGTATTGTCCAGATCCCAGATGATGAGTTTTACCGATGACGGATCCAATGCCATTTGATTCACCTGTTTCCGTCCGCCTCTTCGGCTTCCGCGCCCCATTTGTCGATGAACTTGAGACGGTTTCTCTCCACCAGTTCCTCCACGCCCGGCCTCTTCGCAAAGCTCTGGCTTCCGGCATGGTAGATGAAACTGCCGCGGCAGACGACCAGGCGATAGCCCTCCCTGCGGATCCTGAGACACAGATCATCGTCCTCGTAGTAACCGGGGGAGAACCGTTCGTCAAAACCGCCCAGTGCATGATATAAACCATGGCGGATCAGCATCGCAAATCCGCTGAGCTTCTTTTTTTCTTCCGGCGGATCGTTCACGGTGCGGTTGTGTTTTGCTCCGTAGGCCATATACTGCTCCGGAAGCGACAGCTCCACCTCCTGCGTCTGGTCTTTGTTGGCATTGTAATTCTGCACGGCACCGGCTGCGCCGATATCCTCTTTTTCATAGAGACTCATCCGGAGCCGGAACAGGGAACCTGCCGGCAGGCGGGTATCGTTGTTGAGCAGAAAGAGATCGGCATCCTCCGGTGCATACCGTGCCGCCGCATTACACCCGGCGGGGAAGCCCAGATTCTCATCGGACAGGAGCAGCATCATCTCGATATTGCCGTCCTCCGCCTTGTGGGTATCCATGTATTCCTGCAGCCATTTCGGAGAATCATCCGCGGACGCGTTGTCCAGGACGATCACGGACACATTTGCGGGATCGCAGTTGTCGGCGATGCTCTCCAGACACTTCTGCGTCAGATATCTCTGGTTGTAGGACAGGATCAGGATGCAGACCTTACGCACATCGACCGCATACTGTTCCGCAAGCGCCTCCTTCTTCTTTGTCAGACGCGCCTGCTCCGCCTCCTCCGGGGCCAGAAAAGCCGCGTTCTCATAGCACAGATACGCCTGATCCGCGTTTTTCCCGGTCAGGACATCTCCCATTGCCTCATATTCCCGGTAGGTATGCTCCTCCAGATAACGCAGTCTGGCCGGTTTCTCAGGCACAGACACTTTGCCGGCATCCTCCGGGGCCGGTTCACGCTGCTCTTCACCGGCCGGTTTCGTAACGACCCGCGGCAGATCCCATTTTTCCAGATAGCCTTCGTCAAACTCCGCCTGCACGGCCTCCAGCATCTGTCTTGCGGAGATCTTATCCTGATAAGCGGGATTATCGAAAAGACCGCGGTGATCCTCGCGGATCGTCATATTTTTCTCAAAGGAAGCCGCCGTGAAATCGCGGGAAAGCCAGTAATAATCCCGCTCGCTGATCCGGTCGATCTCAAAGAATTCGGCCGCATAGCGGAAAGAATGCCATTCTCTCAGACGATAGGCGCCGGGCGCCGTGAGTGCGACAAACGTCCCGTAGGTCTCAAATTCGGAGAAGCTGTTCTCCAGTAATTTCTCCGGACGGATCGCGCACAGGATCTTTTCCCACCAGGTCGTCCCGGGGACCGCATCATTCTCCATGATCCGTTTCCTGAGTGCCCGCACCAGATCACACCGAAACAGCATGTGCTCCGAGATAAAGGAGGGCTCGATGACCTTGGAAAGTCCGGTCAGCGTCCGCATCGTCTTAAAATACTCTTCGTGAAACTCCCGTTTGTAATCCAGATAGGGGGTGCCCTCATCGGAGAACATGGAGAACTCTTTGCAGGGCACCGTGTCACCGTCCCAGGACATGTAGTATTCGTCCTCGGACCGGTCGGCATAGGCGAGTTTCAGGAACTGCTGGTAATACCATCCCGTCACCCTCCGCGGCACATGACCGCCCGGCTGACCGTCGCCGGCGAGCCGGTCCATGACCGTCTGAACCGCGTCAAAGGAAAGGATCGCATCCTCCGGCATGAAGCCGACGCGGCTTTTTAACTCCGGAGAGATCTCCTCCCGCGCCAGTTCCCCGTCCAGAAGATCCCCGACCTCATGGCTGCCCACAAAGATCACCCGCCGGACCGGCAACAGTCTCACGATCCGCTCGTGGAGCGGACTGAGCCTGGTGAAATCCGCCGGTGTCACGACAACGATGGCATCATATTCCTTTTGATCTCCGGTATTCCGCAATGCGTTTCTCATCCTCCTGATAGAACGGATAATCATGTGCCGTTGCACCCTTGACCGGCACGCACCAGTTCCCAAACGTGTTTTCCAGGATCTGCCGGTAACCCGCCGGCATCGGCATCCGGATCATCTCAAACGGCAGCCAGACCGTCTGCCCGTACCAGACCGATCTGCGCCTGTTGCCGTTTAAGAGCCAGACGGCAAAAACAGCCAGATCGTCCCCGTCCTCCGCGGTATACATCTGTGAAATGATATCAAACAGTCTGAGAAGCGTCTTCCGGCAGCTGCGATCCCGCGGAAGCCTCTGCCTCGTGATCTCCTCAATGATCTGCAGCTGCTCCTCCAGAATACCGGAGCGCTGCTGGTTCTCGTATTCCATTGCAACACAGTAGACCGCTTCTCCGAGATAATGCCAGTCCTCCCGCTCTGCCGCATCATCCGGCATATGATCCAGGGGAAAAATGTCCACTCCGCAGCGGTAAGGGCAGTCAAAAAATGACTCCGTGAGCCGTCGTTCCTCTTCATCAATACCAAGATCCGTATTTCTGCGGTTCATGACATAGACACAGGGAGTGACATTCACATCATCATAGCGGAAGACCTCGCAATGCGCCGGCAGTTCCCGCTCCAGAAGAGGGATTGCCCGCTCGAAATCTTCTCTCGGCATGGAGATATCGATATCATCATCCCAGGGGATAAAGCCGCGGTGACGGGCCGCACCGAGCATCGTCCCCCAGTCCGCCCACCATCTCAATCCGTAAACCCGGAAGATCTCTCCCATCCAGGACAGGAGCTGGAGCTTCGCTGCCCAGGCGCGCTTCATCTTTTCGGGAATGAGAAAGCCCTCCCGTTCCTCCTCGCGGAAATAGTCTTCGGGGATCTGCAGCCGTTGCAGGGATCCGCTCATCATGCTTCGTCCTGTTCCAGCAGACTCTGCAGGATGAGTCTCATACGCACCGCCTGCGGATAGGCTGTCACGAGTTCTTCCCGCTCCAGTATCCCTGCAAACGCTTGCAGCGTTCTGTCACGGTCAGCAGACTCCGTCTCCGCCGCGCAGTATACCGCCACAGGCGTCAGTCCCAGGACGAGTACGCGTGCGACCCCTTCCATCTGATCCTGTAACGGCAGATCAGACTGTAACCGTAAAACGGCAAACTTAAGCAGCCTATAGACTTCTGTCAGCTGTTCCTGTGTGACCGCCTGCAGCGGCTCTTCAAAAAAAGCGGCCGTCCTGCCGATGATCGTGTCCGACAGCGGGTACGAGGCACCGTCTTCTCTTGCCCATACCGCCATGATCCGCGCAAACCGGTTCAGGCCGTTATCGTCGCCGGCCAGCAGCTGAAACTGCTCCTCCGCGCACAGGGCAGCCAAAGAGCACAGTGCCTCCGGCGTACCTGCAGCAAGGCCTTCCGCGATCTGTTTTCTGTATTCCGCCTTTTTCTGTTCTTCCTGTGTCCCTGTCACGACCGGCTCTGCCCCTGTCACGATCCCTTGTTTCCTGCCGTCTTATCCATTATAATGATTGTCGCCTGTGCTTGCAATAAGCGCCGGTCCCCGAAACATCCCTGCTATGGAGAGTGGTTACGGTTCAGATAACACCGGCCGCACACGGCAGCGATTCAGGAGAGAGATGCCGATGATACCCGACTCGTTTTTTCAGGCAGAGGTCCGCGAAGGCTTTGCCGTCACGGAAAAAAGAAAGCGCATCTGGGCAGCGGAACTGACGCTCCTGCGTCTGTTTGATAACTTCTGCAGGCTGCACGGTCTGCAATACTTTGCCGCGTACGGCACGCTGCTGGGAGCCGTGCGTCATCGGGGCTTTATCCCATGGGATGACGACATCGATCTCGCCATGCTGCGGCCGGATTATGAACGGATGAAGCAGCTGGCTCCCGGTTATTTCATGCCCCCGTTCACTTTTCAGGCTTCCTCTGTCACCGAAGGGATTCAGCTGGTCACACCTTTCGCAAAGCTTCGGGATGACCGCACGGCAGCCGTGGAGTTTCCTTCCGCCCCGCCGGATTACTCGCAGGGGATCTTTATCGATATCTTTCCGTTGGATTCCGTGGAAGACGCCGTCCCGGGCAATGAGTTGCGGTGGCGGATGAAGCTCGAGCTATACACCGCCATGTGTGACCCGCTCGCCTTCCAGGATATGGCTGCCGCCGGCAGTATGCTCTTTGATGCCGACACGGCAGAACAGCTGGCGGCTCTCCCCGATGCGGAACGCATGCTGATCTTTGAAGACTACTGCCTGCAGAATTTCGACCCGTCCGCGCGCATCGATTTCCTGCGGCTGCATCTGGAGAACGAGGCATCCGGTTATCCCGGAGATTATTACCGGGAAGCGGTCCTGCTGCCGTTCGAATTCATGCAGATTCCCGTTCCTGTGTCCTATGAGGCGGTTCTTAAGCGTATTTACAAGGATTACATGCTGATCATAAAAGGTGTCTCCCGCCATGAGGGAGCCATCATGGATCCGGATAAATCTTATCGCGAGTATCTGTCCTGACCGTCAAAGCCCCAGTACGTGCCCCAGGATCGTGCCGGTCAGATCCGCCACGGTATCATATTTCCAGGTCAGTTTGTGGATGCAGCTCATATCGCACAGCTGCTGCCAGCGAAGCTCCGTATAGGGATGCAGCATCTCCATCTGCATCACATGACAGGGCTCCGTACTGAAGACCGGGATCTGCGCACATTCATCCGGATGCCGCCAGGTCGCCAGCGTGAAAAAGATATGAAACAGGAAATAATGTTTCAGGCGGTCCTCCTGTTCCCAGTAGGCATACAGCATGCGTTTTGTATCATTCAGGATCCCGTTCCGCACAGTTGCCGACAGCAGCCAGTTATCATAGGTGGTATAATCGCTGCTGCCATCCTGCATCACAACTCTGGTGCAGAATAAAGGAGCGTCCTCCAGCATTGACTTCAGCCGCGCCGCATCCGTGCAGTATGCCGTCGCATCGATCCATGCGCCGCCCCGCTCAGTGAGCAGTTCAAGTCTCACCAGATCGGCAAAATGAGTGTTGTCGATGATCCCCTCCTGCCATTTCCGGATAATATGATCCGGCATGGTGACATATTCGGAGAGATTATCCCGATCCAGGACACGGATCTCCCTGCCGAGTTTTTCCAGGGATCTCAGGCATGCGCGCGCAACCTGCGGTGCGTTGTCCGCTCCCTGCAGCCAGCACCACCAGATGACATCCGGCTCCGGCAGGCTCCCCTCCGGGTCCTCCGCCGGTCCGCAGACCTCGTCCGTTGCGTAGCGTTCTTCACACTCCCGGTAGACCTCTTTCAGTCCCCTGAAATAATCCCAGTCCTGCAGATCCGCGCGATATTCCAGCAGTTTCTGGATCAGCCGGATCTCCCGCATCGCACGCTGGTCCAGCAATTCCGGATGTTCCTCCAGAAGCTGCTGCAGCCCCGCCACGATCTCGTTAAAGCGGTCTTCCTCCACCGCCTGCAGGATACTGTCTAGAAATCCCGTCATCGATCCGTCCATATTGCGCGTTTTCCTTTCTATGCCCCCTGAAACCGCTCCAGGAGTTTTTGCGAGAGTTCCACCATCCGGTTGTTGTCATCCACCAGTTTCTGTACGGTCTGCTCCAGCTCCGGATCGTTCACGGTACTCACCTGGAAATCCTCCAGCAGCGCGTGATAGACCTCATGCGGCACCAGCTTCGCGTAATCCCACCAGAGCTGCTCGATATCAAAATGCAGCGCGCTTGTCCGCCAGGGTTTGTCCCCCGTGAAATGGATCACCGCCACCTGCTCCCGCACCTCATCATAGGTGATGCCGTGCAGGTGCGCAAACCGCGCGAACAGATTGTACCGGTCACCCGGCAGATACCCTGCGTTCTTCCCGTGGAGATAGTTCAGGATATCCTGGTCCGGTGCCGTCATGGCATATTCCCATTTTTTGATCGCCTCCAGATAATCGGCAAAGGTGTACTTCCGCACCCGTTCCATATTGAGCAGGAGCATCCCGGAATTAAAATACCGGTAATCGTCCGGCAGAAGCGGCGCACCGATTTCGGAGAGTTTTTTATTCATCTGCCCGGTGAAGTATTCCGCTTCACAGTCCTCCACCACCCACAGATCCTTATCCATGAGGTCCGCGTGATAGATGTCCGACAGGCTCTTATTGACGATGATGTCCACGTCGAAGTAAAAGGTCCGGTCGACCGCTTCCGGCAGAAGTTCCGACAGGAAGAGGCGGTTGTAGATCTCGATGGTCCATGCCCTGACCTCCGGATGCGGCACAACCCCTTCGATCCGCTCAGCGGGCACATGGAGAGGCCGGATCGTCACATCGTAACGCGCGAGCGCATCGCGGATGGCCGTGATGTCCTCCTCATTGAGTCTGGTATGCAGGAGGTAGATATCGTTATGCTCCTCCCTGTTGTTCTCACAAAAAGAGGTCAGCATGACAATGGTGTAGGGAACATATTTCCTGTTCAGTGCGACTGCGAGATTCATCTTGCCTCCTCTGTCATGACGATCTGCCGGATCATCTGCGCCACCCGGTGCAGGATCGTATGGTTCTGCTTTACTTCCAGATATCCTGTCCGGGCGATCTCCTGCCGTTCCTCTTCATGGGACAGGTAATAACGTGTCTTTTCGATCAGTTCCTGCGTGTTCTCATAGATCTCCAGGTGTTTCCCGGCAGTCAGATTTTCCGGGATCTCCTCCTGCGCATTGGTCAGCAGGAATCCGCCGCTTGCGAGGACATCCCAGATCCGCTGCGGCAGACCCGTGCGGATCGCACGCATCGTGGGATTTAAGTTGATCCTGCTCCTCCGGAATACCCGCGGCATCTCCGTCGTGGAATTCACACCGCCGTGACAGACAACCCCATGCAGGGCACCGGTATCACTTTGCGTGAACAGGTGCACCGATCCCGCGGGCAGGGCTGCCGCGAGGGCGTTCAGCAGATCCTGTCTGTCTCTCACTGTCAGATGATCGCTGAAATAACTCTCCACGGCATAGCGTTTCGAGATGTCGGACACGCTCCTGTCGGACGGACGGAAACCCGGATCGGCACTCTTCAGGATCTCCACATCGTTATCCGTAAGCTCCCGCTCGATGATCTCCAGTCCCGGCACATCCCGCTGCCTGTCCATCAGGCTCTGAAAACGGGCCTGATCCCGTCCCGCAAGATTCAGCGAGGAATAGGAATCCTTTTCGTTATAAAGGGATCCCACCAGAGTTATGTCCTGATCGTAACGCTCCCTGCCGGCAAACTCTTCAAAAGAGCCGGCGTACTTCTCCATGCACGTCACATCCGCTCCCAGCGGCAGATGGAAGATCCCTCCCGGATTCTCGTCCCGGACGGACAGATACTGTTCTTTATCGAACAGAAAAATCCTGTTATACGTGCTTCTGATCGACTCATCATAGATCTCGAATACCGGACAGTCCACACTCACCGCCACGTACAGTGTATGCAGTCTGTCACAGACCATGGAGAGGAACGGGAAATAATTGATGGAGAACACAAAGAGCGGTCCGTGTTCCCCGATCTGACCGGCCAGTTCCTCCATGCGGTCCCATACCGTGGCGCTTCCGCCGTCATCATGGCGGCACTCGATGACTTCGATCCCCAGTGCACGGAATGCGGCGATATACCCCGGCTCGCAGATGCTGTTGTATCGATAGACGATGATCTTCATATATTCCCCTGAGAGAGAGACATCAGGTTGCTGCGGATGTTCTGCCGGCCGGCTTCATCCGGGCACAGGGAGAGCGCCTTCTGCAGACACTGCACTGCATACGGGAGATCCTCCCTCTGCGAAGCCCGTGCGAGCATCAGATAGACTTCCCATGAATCGGGGAGTGTCTCCAGCGCCTGTTCCAGAAACACACGCTCTGCCAAATGATCTCCCGACTCTTCCAGACGGTCTGCTTCCAGGATGATCTCTGCCCGTTTCTCCTGCGCCGCAAAATAGGGATAGCCGTGCCCCTGTGTCCCCTTTCTCGGCGCATTCCAGTTTTCGAATTCCAGTGTCAGGATCTCTTCATATCCGACCGGCACCGGAAGCTCGATCATCTCAAAAGGGAGCCGGATCGCATCTTCATAACATGCATGCGGCCTGACGCGGACATTCCCGTAGACCATCCAATAGAGGCTCGACACACCGATGCTCTCTTCCCTCGGATACATACCGGCGACCGCCCGGTCAAGTTCCCACAAAGCTGCTTTAAACCCGTCCGATGTATCCGGCAGATTGATACCCATGGCTTCTCCGAGTGCGGCAGCCGCCTCTTTGATCGCGCCCTGTTCCTCGTAAGCGGCATAGTTCCGCAGGATATCGTGGATGGAACGGTACCAGACCCGCTGGATATCTCTTTCCGATTCATCCGCCGGGATATGATCCAGCGGAAATACATCCACTCCGGCCACATAAGGCCAGCCGTAAAACTCTTTCGTGATCTCAGCCTCGCGGGGATCTCTTCCTCCGAGATCGATCTCCCGGCGGTTCCGGATACTGCCCCATGGACTGTTGATGTGCGGATCCGCCTGTCTCGCGCAGATATGGAAATACGCCGGCAGTTCCTGTTCGAGGAGCGGCCACACCCGCTCATAATCCTCCCTGGGCATACAGACATCCAGATCGTCATCCCAGGGGATGTAACCGCGATGCCGCACCGTTCCGAGCAATGTCCCGTACTCCGCAAACCACCGCAGACCGTGACGGTCACACACCTCCGCAAACAGACTGACGATCTTCAGCTGTGCCGCCCAGGAGCGCTTGACCTTGCCGGAGATCGTAAATCCCTCTCTGGTCTCTTCTTCAAAATAGCTTTCCGGAATCTCAGGAACCATATCTGCCGTCACATCCCCCGGTCGGATCCGCTACACGCCGTATGCGGCGCGGATCAGATCGTCCTTCTCCTCCTGTGACCTGCCGTCCAGTGTGCAGATCCCGGCGGCCACCACCTGCGAGAAACGGGTCAGCTGCACATATCCGCGCAGGAGGGTTGCCGCTTCCTCATTCTTTTTTTCCAGATACAGGCGCACCACCTTGCGGAAACTCTCGTAGGTATGGGAGAGAACGCCCAGATCGCTGCGCAGCTCCGCCGGCAGATATTCATGCATCGTCATGGGCAGATACGCCCGCTCCACCTGGCCCAGTCCCAGGATCGCATCCAGGAGCGCCAGACGCTCATCCAGCGCATTCTTTTTTCTCGCCTCCAGGATCAGTGTGCAGGCCCGCCCGATCCATCTCTCCCGGTATAACCGGTCACTTGCCTCATAGACCTGCAGCGGATCCGCGAGATCGATCCCCTCGCTCTCCGGCGTCCAGGTGACGGATTTCAGATTGGTGATCGGCACCTCCAGGAAGCTCAGACCCTGTCTGCGCTTTTTCATGACATACAGATGTGTGAGCCGTTCCAGGATAAAGCCGGCATCCCTGACCTGATAACGGTCGGCCTTCTCGGCACTGCGCCTGCAGAAGGCCTCCGTCATGGGGAACGCCCATTCACAGAACTCGCGATACCACTCCGCGCGATAGACTCCCACATTGCAGGGGTGGATCCATGCGGAGGCATAGACCTCCTTTGCGAACACCTCATCTTCCGGCGCATACTCACGCAGGATCTCCATGAACAGCCGCCAGTCGGACGGGTACAGTGTCTGCCCGTAGTTCTCGGCGATGGGAGCGTTCAGTTCAAGTTCCTGCGAGGTGACGATATCGATCCCCGCATCCATGCATTCGGCCAGTTCTTCATCAGAGAGTTTGAGCCTCCGCCGGTAATGCGCGATCCCCACATAGGGCGTATCCAGGTGTCTTGCGATCCACCACATGGCGGTTCCTTCGCTATATCTGTGATTTCGCACAGAAATACTCTCCGGAAAACCGTCATGATCGTTGAGTTCGCAGATACGCATATCTGTGCGCGCCGCGCCTGCCTGGATCGGGACATCATACACGGAAGAGATCTGATCTTCACTCAGGATCTTATCCACATGGGAACAGATCACATACATCTTCAGACGGTCATCCTTCATACCCTGCCGCCCTCCTGTAAATGCAGCATCATGAGTTTCTTCACACTCTCCAGCACGCCGTCATGCTCGGCATGCCGCAGGATATCTCCGGCGATCTCATCAAACAATCCCCGGCTTTGGATCTCCGGCAGATATGCGGCAAAGATCCGGCACCGGGCATGATAATAGTTGGCTGTGGAAGAAGACAGCGACCCTTCACTGATCGAAGAATGCAGCAGCGGCTCGTCCACATAGCCGATGGGACCCAGACGGGAGACACGCAGATTGAACTCCCAGTCCTCGAGCGGCGGATAGAGCGGATCAAAGCCCCCGGCCTGCCGGAAGGTTTCCTTCCGCAAAAGCATCGTCGGTGTATCGATCGTGTTACGGTGCAGGAGGAGCTCCGTCATATCGCCGGAGAGCTTCTCCCTGGGGATATCGGCAAACGGGAAGACCATGTCCTCTCCGGTATCCGGATCCCGGTAGGTGAGGGCGCAGTAGATCATCACGGCTTCCGGCATCTCTTCCCAGCAGGCAAACTGTTTCTCCAGTTTGTCGGGTTCCCACACATCATCGCTGTCATGAAAGGCGATGATCTCATGCTTCGCCTTATCCACTCCGGCGTTCCGTGCCCGGGAGGCACCGCCGTTCTCCGGCATGCGGTGATAATGCACCCGCTCATCTCCTATGGCTGCGATCACCTCTTCGGTATCATCCGTGGATCCGTCATCCATGATGACCACCTCTGACACCTCATAAGTCTGCGCCAGGACACTGTCGATCGACCGGCGGATCGTACCCGCGCGGTTCCAGGTGGGGATGATGACACTGATGTCTTTCTTTTCCATGTTGCGCCTCTCTGCCTGCTGTTTATGCGTTTCCGATCGTCCGCCCGGCCAGTTGCTCCATCATCATACCTTTGACGACCTCTGTCAGTCCGTCCTGCTCTGCCTTATTCAGGATCTCGCCCGCATAGAGGTCAAACTGTCCGATCTCGTTGATCTCATCCAGATACTTTGCAAGCAGCATGCATCTCGCTTCATAATGAGCGAGCTGTGTCTTCCTGTCCGATACACAGGATTTCCGGTCCGGCGCGGTAGCCTCCACGGTCAGGAGAATATCATCAACGAATCCGATCGATCCCTCCCGGGACATCCGGATCGTGAATTCCCAGTCCTCCATGACGGGATACGACAGATCAAATCCGCCGCTTTTCAGAAAGAGATCCCTGCGCATGAGGATCGTCGGCGTACCGATGGCGGGCCGGAGAAGCAGATAGTAGAAGATCTCTCCCTCCAGCGTATCGATCTCTTCCTCCGCGGAGGGGATCCGGAGGATCCCGCCTCCCGGGATATCCACCTTATAGGCACAATAGACCAGCACCGACTCCGGATGCGCGTCAAGATAAGCCAGCTGCTTCTCCAGCTTCTCCGGATGCCACAGATCATCGCTGTCATTGAAGGCGATCAGCTCATACCGGGCTTCCGCAACGCCCGCATTCCTCGCCTTTGATACCCCGCCGTTCTCCGGCATCCGGCAGTACCGCACCCGGTTGTCTCTTTCGGTGATCGCGGCCACGGCCTCCTCCGTATGGTCCGTGGACCCGTCATCTACCACGATCACTTCGAGTGCGGAGTGGGTCTGCCTGAGCACACTGTCAACGGACGCCGTCAGTTTCTCCGCACGGTTATAGGTCGGTATGATCACGCTGACCGGCCGGTCCCCCATATCTACACCAGTCCTTTCTTTCCTCTTTTTATCAGATCC
>JAEEGL014017120.1_pt1 | contig 65320 bp, 58 predicted proteins | sample 9134231 | NCBI WGS metagenome assembly JAEEGL01 (sample SAMN16246548, study PRJNA631951) | gut metagenome | biome: gut microbiome; feature: rumen; material: fiber-attached | host: Bos | place: Iran: Karaj | collected 2018-10
AATTGCAACGTGAGCACCGGCATTTTTAAAAATAAGCATCAAAACAGTAGCAATGATTATTGTTGCCCCTCTTAAGTAGTCGCAGATATACATTATGCGAGCTTTGTTGTATCTATCGCTGAAAACGCCTCCAAAAGGAGTTGCAACAAGCATGGACAGTCCGCTGACCGCCAGATACAATCCTTGAATAAATGCATTGTTTCCTGTTATTTCCAAGATATAGAATCCGACCGCAAAGTTATAAAGGACAAAGCCAAGCTCTGATACAAGCGCGCCCAGAAATGCAAGGAAAAAGTTTTTATTATGAAATACATTTTCTTTATTTGTACTTATTACTGCCGGTTCCAAATTAAATCAACTCCTTACATTTTATGATGAGATCATCGTCATCAAGTTTGGTGAAAATCTTTAGAATAGATTCGGTTGCGGTGACTCCGAAAACATCATATACGATAATATCTTCATCGTTTTCTATGAAACGCGCCGAATTCATGCTGTATTCCGGATTTGAATCAAATTGCTTAGCCATTTCGATTGCTTCCTTAAATGTTTGTTCAGATTCTTTTTTCTTACCGGATTTCTTTTGAACATAAGAAAGAGTGGCAAGAAGTTCTGAGTGTATCTTATCAAGTGAATTGAATCCTTCATCAGACTTTAAGCCTTTTATCAAACTGATAGCGTAGTTATTTATATCTATCGCTTTTTTCCATTCTTTTTTATGACAGAAATAGAAGATAAATCCTACGATTGAAGTAGTCATTCCGGAAAAAGCTCTTGCAAGACCTTGTGAAAGATAAGAAACGGCTTCATCTTTATTATCTGTAAAAAAGGCTATGTAGGAACCTATAACGCTGCTAAACATACCTGAGGCGTTATATTTTTTCAGAATTTCAAGTCCTTTATCGGTCTCACCAAGCATGAAAAGGATATTAGCCATGTGTCCTCTTATTGTAGCTTCGCTTATGTTTGGATCTTTGTTTTGAGGAAGCAATAAGATCACTTTATCGTAAAGATCGAGTGATTTACGCATCATTGCGCAGTCGCGTCTGGTTATACCATAGTATCCATATGTTTCTGCACCGATATTAAGGACCTCAAATGAATTGGGATATTTAACCAAGGCTTTGTCCACTTCGGTAATAGCTTCGTTATCAAAAGACATACAGAGCTTGTTTATGTTTTTTATGATATGATCGACACGATTATTTTTCATCTTATAACCAAGAAGAACATCTACCGATGTATCGAAAAGATCGGCCATTTCAACTATAAGAGAAAGCTCGGGAGTGGAGAGCCCCGATTCCCATTTGTACACGGCGCCAACTGTAACACCGAGAGCTTCGGCGAGTTTTTCCTGGGTCATTTTTCTTTCTTTTCTAAAGCTTTTAATATTATCCGAAAGATACAGTTTCATGAGCGTTTCCTCCTATAAATCAGTTTCAGGTCAATAAGATTATATATTTTGAAGATCTATATAAACAGATACCGGTAATACGAGTTGTATTAAAAATATTATACCAACAGTATGGGTGATTTTTATAATTATTTTATTGACAAAATAAAGAAGTGGTTTTAATATAAACATATGAACAGTTATTCATATGTTTAAATGAAAGGGAAAGAAATGGCTTTAAATGATGTAGAACACTGCGAATTACATGATGTTCATTTAGATCTGGTTAGTAGGATCAATAAAGAAATGCCTTCAGAAGATGAGCTTTACGATCTTGCGGAGCTTTTTAAGGTATTTGGTGATTCAACAAGGATCAGGATATTGTTTGCTTTGTTTGAATCCGAGATGTGTGTGTGCGATATTGCCGAGACTCTCAAGATGACTCAGTCGGCTATTTCACATCAGCTCAAGATACTTAAGCAGAGTAAGCTTGTCGGAAACAGACGTGAAGGTAAATCAATTATCTATTTTCTTGCCGATGATCACGTGCGTACCATTATCGATCAGGGCATAAATCATATAAATGAATAAATAGTGAAAGGATAAAGATTATGAAGAAGACATTTAAGTGTGAAGTAGATTGTGCAAACTGTGCAGCAAAGATGGAGGATGCGGTTAAAAAGGTTGAAGGTGTTATAAATGCCAGAGTTAATTTCATGACTCAGAAGTTTTCTCTTGAAGCCAATGATGATGTTTTTGATTCCGTATTTGAAAAGGCTGTAGCAGCCTGCAAGAAGGTTGAGCCCGACTGCGAGATCGAGGCTTGATATAAAAATCGGGGAGTGATGTTTGAGGAGACTTAAACTTCATTCCCTTTTTTAGAGGTAAACATTATGACGAAGAAACAAAAGAAAATGAGAAACAGAATACTGGTTGTTCTTTCGGTATTCTTTGTACTTTTGATCTTGGAAAAAACAGGAATGCTTGATAATGTTCCGCTACTTTTGAAGATTATCATCTTCCTTATCCCATATATTGCAATAGGTTACGATGTTATCAAAAAAGCTGCGATAAACATCAGGCACGGACAGGTTTTTGATGAGAATTTCCTGATGATGATCGCAACATTCGGAGCATTCGGAATCGGCGAGTATCTTGAGGCACTTGCGGTTATGCTCTTTTACCAGATAGGAGAGCTCTTCCAGGGCGTTGCCGTAGGAAAGTCTCGTCAGGCGATCACCGATATGATGAGCATTGCTCCCGAATATGCCAATATCATCGGTGAGGACGGACAGGTAAGGGAAGCCGATCCCGAGGATGTAAGTGTAGGAGATATCCTTCTTATCAGAGCCGGTGAAAAGATACCTGTAGACGGCGTTGTTGTGGAAGGTGAGTCTTTCATAGATACTGCGGCTCTTACAGGAGAATCCGTTCCCAGAAGAGCTTCTGAAGGAAACGAAGTTATAAGCGGTTGTCTTAACGGTGAGGGAGTTCTTAAGATCAGAGCAACTAAGGCATATGAGGACAGTACGGTTGCCAAGATCTTGGAGCTTGTAGAAAATGCGAGCGACAAAAAATCAAGGATGGAGAATTTCATCACGAGATTTGCAAGATACTATACTCCCGTAGTTACGATAGGTGCGGTTCTTCTTGCATTATTGCCTCCGCTTTTCGGTCAGCTTTCTTTTGCCGATTCGATTAAAAGAGCTTGTATCTTCCTTATAGTTTCTTGCCCTTGCGCACTTGTTATCTCGGTTCCTCTCGGATTTTTCGGTGGAATCGGAGCTTCATCCAAGATCGGTGTGCTTGTTAAGGGAAGCAATTTCCTTGAGGCTGCCGCAGGTATAACAAGGATTGTTTTTGATAAGACGGGAACGCTAACAAAGGGCGAGTTTGCTGTAACAGAAGTAAATGTAGATACAGGCGCCGGAATAAGTGAGAATGAGCTTGTGACGATGGCAGCTGCAGGTGAAGCAAGCTCCAATCATCCGATAGCTCTTTCAATTATGAATCATTACAAGAAGATTAGCGGAAACTCAGACGTTGACAGATCTCTTTTGTCCGATGCAAAAGAAATAGCGGGGCACGGAATATCTGTTAATTACAAGGGAAAAGAGCTTCTTGTCGGAAATCAAAAGCTTCTAAATGAAAACAAGATTTCTTTTACCGAATCTGACAGTGCGGGAACCGTTGTATATGTTGCTTATGATGGCAAGTACATGGGATGCGTTGTTATCTCTGACATCATAAAAGACGGCGTTAAGGATGCTCTTAAAGCGATGAAGTCTGCCGGAGTAAAGAAGACCGTTATGCTTACCGGTGACAGACAAAAAGCTGCTCTTTATGTTGCTAATGAGATAGGAATTGATGATGCTTTGTACGAGCTTCTTCCTGCCGATAAGGTTGACAGGGTTGAAAAAATGCTTTTGGAAGGCGATAATGGTAGTAAGCTTGCGTTTGTAGGTGACGGAATCAATGACGCGCCTGTTCTTATGAGAGCAGATGTCGGTATTGCTATGGGTTCACTTGGAAGCGATGCCGCCATTGAAGCTGCGGATATCGTCATTATGGACGATGACATTTCCAAGATTCCCACTGTTATCAAGATTGCACGCAAGACTCTTAGAATAGTAAAAGAGAATATTACTTTTGCTCTTGTGGTAAAGGCTGCCATTCTTATTCTCGGAGCGCTTGGACTTACTACCATGTGGCTTGCGGTATTCGGTGATGTGGGTGTTGCGGTGATCGCAATTCTTAACTCCATGAGAGCACTTAAGATTGATAAATAAGTAAATCTTTTTTGCGCTTGTCGGAGGAAATAAAATAATATGGCAAAAGCAGGACTGGACGTTGGAGAACTTCTCTTAAAGATCGTAACCGGTGAGACCGGCGAGATCAGTAAAGTTGACTATGCTCCTCAGAAACCGGATTTTATCGAGAATCCGGCTTTTGTGGATGAGACACATTTGGAGAGGAGTTTACCTGAAGAGGAAGGCGTCGGTTCTGCTTTTTTTACGTCTCTTATAAGGCGCCTTTCAGAAAATAAAGATTGTAAGATGCATAAGGTTATGTTTCTTCGTCACGGAAAGGTTATAGCCGAGAGTTCTTTTACTCCGTATGCTCTTGATATGTGGCATGTCTCTTATTCAATGTGTAAGAGCATAGTATCGATGGCTATCGGAATTCTTGTATCAGAAGGGAAACTCACCGTTGAAGATAAGTTAAGCGATATCTTCAGTTCGAGGATGAATCCTTTCGCATTTCGCAAAAAGACCATCAAGGTTAAGCATCTTTTGAATATGTCGAGCGGAGTAGATTTTAACGAAGCGGGTGCGCTTAGCGGAAATGACTGGAGAAAGGGCTTTCTTGAAGCAGGTTCCAAATTTGAGCCGGGAACACAGTTTGAATACAACAGCATGAATACTTACATGCTTTCCGCGATAGTTACCGAGATTACGGGGCAATCATTGTTTCAGTTCTGCAGAGAGAGAATCTTTATCCCGATGGGTATTAAAAGAATTTTCTGGGAGAGCTGTCCGCAGAATATCACCAAAGGCGGATGGGGACTCTTTATCCGTACGGAAGATATGGCTAAGTTCGGTCAACTTTATCTGCAGAACGGTAAGTGGAACGGAGTACAGCTTATTCCCGAGGAATGGTTAAAAGAATCTGTTTCTCATCAGATTGAGACAGGAAAAGACGATAATGAGCACTACGGATATCAACTTTGGATAAATGATGACAGACCGGGCTCTTATGCATTTAACGGAATGCTTGGACAGAACGTTTTTGTTTATCCCGATATCGATATGATCGTAGTTACAAACGCGGGAAACGCAGATCTTTTCCAGACTTCGCCCATGGCCATTATGATAAGAAACAGCATGAAAGAAATTGAAGTTTTTGATCATGCTTTGGAAAAAGATTTTAAGGCAGAGTCTGAGTTGCATGCTCTTTGCAAGTCACTTAGCGGAGAGACAAGCTCTTTTCCCACAATAAAGGCAGGCGGATGGAAGAAACGTACGGTTGCGATGACAAGCGGAAGGACCAAAAGAAAGGTCGCTGAGTTTGAGTCTAAGAGAGCTAGCTTTAAGGCATCCGTTGCGTCTTATAATGTCCGAAATGAGAATATGCTTATTTCGACCTGGCTTCACAAGCTAAACGGCAAAGTATATGAGCTTGAAAATAAAACCTTTGGTATTTTTCCTATCTTGATGCAGGTTGTGCACAACAATTTTACCGACGGAATATCTAAGATAGGATTTAGGCTTTTTGACAGCAATTTCTTTTTCATAGATATATATGAGGGAACGCAGATCTACAGCTTAAGATGCGGCTTTGGCGGTAAAAGATATGTAAATACCATAAATATGCACGGCGAAAATTATAAGGTATCCATGACCTCTTTTTGTACGACTGATGAGTACAACAGACTTGTTATCCGTAATGAGATAAGCTTTCTTGAAGAAGCTTGCGTTCGCACTTTTAATATTCATTTTGAAGACAGTGCTTACGACAGAGAGGACAAAAAGGGCACGTTTATCCATCCTTCCGTTCCTACGGGAATTGAAATCAGATTGAATGAGACGCCGGGCTGGGATATTCTGGTCGATGGGATGAATAACATCGCACCTGAAGGACTTGGCGGCATGCAGGGTATGATCTTTAACAGGATAATAAAAGGCGGTGTTAAGGACGTATTGCTTGAAGCTATAAAGAATTCGATACAGCCGGTAATACATGGTATACTGATTAAGTAATTTCAAAAAGGAGGCTTATTTTATGGCAAATAAGTTATATGATAAATTGGTCGCATGCAAAAATGCAGTGAGAGAAAAGACATCTTTTGAACCCGATGTTGCGCTTATCCTTGGCTCGGGCCTTGGAAACTATGCCGAGAACATTAAGGTTGAGACAGAGATTGAATATAAAGACATTCCGGGATTTCCCGTTTCAACGGTTCCGGGACACGCAGGAAAGTTTATTTTCGGATATGTGGGCGATGTAAAAGTTGTCTGCATGAAGGGAAGAGTTCATTTTTATGAAGGATATGACATCAGTGATGTTGTTCTTCCCGTCAGACTTATGGGTATGCTCGGAGCAAAAATACTTTTCCTTACAAACGCATCAGGCGGACTCGGAGAAGGCTTCAGAGCAGGTGATCTTATGCTCATAACAGATCATATTTCATGCTTTGCACCCAATCCGCTTATCGGACCTAATCTTGATGAGCTCGGACCAAGATTTCCCGATATGTCCGAGATTTATAAAAAAGATCTTCAGGCTGTAATAAAAGAAGCTGCAAAGGAGAACGGTATCACTCTTAAAGAGGGAGTATACTGCCAGTTTACGGGACCTTCATTTGAGTCACCTGCTGAGATACAACTTCTTGCTAAGCTCGGAGTTTCAGCTGTCGGAATGAGTACCGTTAACGAAGCGATAGCAGCCAATCATATGGGACTTAGAGTTTGCGGCGTTTCCTGCATTGCAAACCAGGCATCGGGATTATCCGATACTCCTTTGTCACATGAGGAAGTTCAGGAGGCTGCAGATAAGGCTGCGCCTTTGTTTACCAAGCTTGTTACCGAGTCTATCAAGAAATTTAAGGCTTGATCATATTATTAAGAGACTAAAAATAAAAGGAAAAGAGTTTACATGGAATCATTTACACTTTTGGTAGTCCTTGTTGGATTCGTCTTTGTTGCATATTTACTTGGAGTAAGAGACAGTATAGTCTCTGAAAAAAAGCTGACCGCATGGCTTAAAGAAAATTACGGTAACGCCCCTATGCGTAAGTATAAGGATTATGAGCTTGATCATATTAGGGGGTATTATGAAAATCATACAGAAGAATTTCAGATCGACGATATCACCTGGAACGATCTTAATATGGACGGTGTCTTTGCCAGGATGAATTATTGCCTGTCCGCTACGGGTGAAGAGTATCTATATTACATGCTCAGAACACCGCAGACCGGCGATGATTGCGAGTCTGTTTTCGATGACATGGAAAAAAAGATTTCTTTCTTTTCGGAAAACGGCGAAGCGCGTCTTAAGTATCAGCTTATTTTTAATAAGATCGGAAGAAAATCAAGGTATTCAATTTATGATTATCTGAAAGTCCTTGATAACAACATCGATTTCAGCAATAAGCGTCATTACCTGATGATCGTATTGATATTGCTTTCCATCGTCCTTTGCTTCTTTAAATTCGGACTTGGAATTATTCTTTTGCTTGCACTTACTGTGGGAAATATTGTCATGTATTTTGGGCAAAAGAACGCTATAGAGCCTTATCTTGAGACCTACAGATATGTTCTTAAAGCGATCAATTCGGTAGCTCTTTTTTCTAAGAATAATTATCCCGAGCTTTCGGATGATATAGAGAAGCTTAAGAGTGCCGCCGATGAGCTTAAAGGCTTCGGACGAGGATCTTATATTTTGATGTCTCCGACCAGAATGAATTCTTCTGCGAATCTGACAGATCTTTTTCTTGACTATATCAGGATGTGGACGCATGTTGACATTATTAAATTCAACAAGATGTACAAGCTTATCCTGGAAAAGAGAAATGAGATGGATACCATTCTTACTATTCTCGGCAGATTGGATGCGCTTATCAGTGTTGCATGTTTTAGAGCTTCTTTGCAAGGAAGCGTATCTGTACCTGAGTTTACGACTGACGCTGATGGAATAAGATACAGTGCAAAAGAACTTATTCATCCCCTTATAGAGACACCCGTTCCAAACAGCATTAATACCGATAAGGGGCTGCTTATAACAGGCTCCAATGCTTCGGGTAAGTCAACTTTCCTTAAGACGGCCGCGATCAATGCCATTCTTTCGCAGAGCGTACATACAGCGATGGCAACGAGCTATAAGGCTCCTCTTTATAGGATATATTCCTCTATGGCTCTTAACGACAATATCCTTGAAGGCGACAGTTATTATATCGTTGAGATCAAGTCTATGAAGAGAATCATTGATGCTTCCAAGACTACGGGCGCGCCGGTTCTTTGTTTTGTTGATGAGGTACTGAGGGGAACCAATACGGTCGAGAGGATCGCTGCTTCCACTGAGATACTTAAATCTTTTGCGGACAGCGGAGTTCTTTGTTTTGCAGCGACGCATGATATTGAGCTGACAGCTCTTTTGAATAAGGAGTTTAATCTATATCATTTTGAGGGAAATGTAACCGATAATGATGTTCATTTTGATTATATGATAAAAGAAGGCGCTGCGATCAATCGTAACGCTATTAGGCTTCTCGGTGTTCTTGCTTACGATAGCGGAATCGTCGACAGGGCGCAGAAGCTTGCTGATAAATTTACCGAAACAGGAGTATGGGCATAATGCTTGTAGAGATATTTACAGACGGTGCGGCAAGGGGGAACCCGGAGGGACCCGGAGGATACGGCGTTGTAATGCGCTACGTTGATGCCAAAGGTCAAGAACATATCAAGGAATTAAGCGCCGGATACGATAAGACTACCAACAACAGAATGGAGCTTATGGGTGCGATAGTGGGTCTCGAGAGCCTTAACAGGCCTTGCGATGTGATGCTTTATTCCGATTCTCAGTATGTTATCAAGGCATTTAATGACAAGTGGCTTGAAGGCTGGATACAAAGAGGTTGGAAAACAGCAGGGAAACAGCCGGTTAAGAATGTCGATCTTTGGAAGAGACTTCTTATGGCAGCCGAGCCTCATAATATTAAATGGAACTGGGTCAAGGGACACGCGGGACACCCTGAAAACGAAAGATGCGATGAGCTTGCAACATCTGCGGCTGACGCTGATGAAACAACATTACTTCATGATGATGGCGGTGATCTCAGATGATCTATTATATTGCGGATTGCCATTTTTTTCATAATGCACTTAATGAAAAGATGGATAAGCGAGGCTTTAAGAGCTGCGAAGAAATGAATGAGTATATGATCCGAAAGTGGAATGACAAGGTTACGAGAGCAGATACCGTTGTTATTCTCGGAGATCTTTCTCTTGGTAAGGTTGATGAGACCAACGAGCTTGTCAACAAACTTAAGGGTAAGCTTTGTCTGATCACAGGTAATCATGATAAATACGTTAATTCTCCGGATTTCGACAGAGACAGATTTGAATGGATAGATAATTATAGGGTTATCACTGATTCACAGAAAAAGGTTGTATGTTGCCATTATCCGATTCCTTTTTATGACGGGCAATATAGGAAAAGACATAACGGCGATCCGAAGACATATATGTTATACGGCCATGTCCATGATACAAGGGACGAGGTCCTTATGAAAAAGATAATAGAAATGATCGGAAGTACTCCGTATTATCCGATAGGAAGTGAGCATGAGAGTACGATCCCGTGTAATATGATCAATTGCTTTTGTATGAGATCGGATTACACGCCGCTTACTCTTTCCGAATGGATTAAATTATAATTTCGTAGTTGTTAAATTTAATGTAATGTGTTAGACTGTCAAATAAGTAGTTTTATTACTACTTATTTTTTTGCTTATAAACGGAAGGAGACTAACATGTTAATTTTGGTGCTGATTTTGGCACTTGTTTTTGGGGCAGTTCCCGAATCTGCTATATCCGAGCTGGGTTCGACACGGAACGAAAACAGTGCTTATGAGCAGACGCAGTACGATGCGGGATCCGATACCGAATCTGAATCGGAAACCGGATCGGAGACGGAAACGGAAACTTATGCAGAAACCGACTATGAAACATATGACAATGAGTATTCAGATAATACCGGAACCCGGTTCTTTTATGAAATTGAGGAATACGAAGATAATCAAGATTATGAAGAATACCGGGATAATCAGAACAATGTAGAATATGAGAATAATCAGCAGGAACAGAATTATGAGGAAAATGCTTATCAGTTTAGTCCTAAGACGGGTTATGAATTTGGGCAGAATGTTGTAGACGGAAGATATGTATTTAATTCTCATGTATGTTCGGACAGAGACGTTCAGATGCTTGGGGAAGATAAACGCGAAGCACTATTTAATCTTGTTGATGCACTCATGGCAGGTAACGACACTTTTGAATGTCCCAACAAAGAGGCTTTAAAGTGGGCGACAAGGAAACAGTTTATAGATTATTTCTTCCCGCCGGCAAGTAATTGTATCAAGCCTGTCAGTTACAATGACGGTGTTGCTCAAATAGAATATCTGATTCCCGTGGATGAATTTCTAAACAGAGTAAATGAATTCCAATATCAGATAGAAGATGTATTAAATACAACTGTCAGACCTGAGTATTCGGACTTTGAAAAAGCACTTCTTTTGTATGATTACGTAAGTCAAAATTATACTTATGACTACGATGCTCTTGGCCTTGAGGATAGAAGCGGATTAAATCCCTATAGGGCGTTTGAAGCGAAAACAGGCATTTGTCTGGAGCTTAGCGGTTTGTATTCTTATCTGCTCTTGCAATGCGGAATACAGGCAGATTTTATGCGAGGCGGCGAGGGAATCGTAATTGAAACCGATAGGATCGGTCATCAGTGGAGCTTTGCCAGAATAAACGGTATCGATTATCATGTCGATCCGACATACTCTTTACATAAACCGGATAAAGCCGATGACCACACAAGGCTTAATTTTTTCCTTATGTCTGATGATGCAAGACAGAAGAGGGGCAAATTCGATCCGGCCTACTACAAAATGAATGCAATAAAAGAAGAAGTGAATGACAATTCTATGTATAAGGCTACAGATGAGAGATATGAAGAGCTTTGGCATGGATATTTTGTCGATCTGGATACGGAAAATAATATTGTTTATTATTGCGAATACAAAACAAACGAGGTCAGAGAGTTTTATTATGATGACTAATTGCAAATAAATGATTTCGCAAAAATAAACTATTGTTAATTCACATGTAATATGTTATAATTCATCTCAGAGGGTTTGATAACACCCATTGACGCTTAATAAATGGAAGGAGAAATGAAATGTTTAAGTTTGTTTTTTTATCAAAAGCAGTGGCTTTTGTAATACTTAATGCCAGTCTGGCATTTTCGCCCTGCATGAAGATGCCTTTTAGATTTCCTGCAAAGCCTCCTGTAAAGGTGGCAGCTGTTGCAGAGCCTGTTGTACAGACTCCCGATGCAGAGAAGGATGACAAGGACGTTGAGGAAGACCTTTGCTCTTCAGAGGGTATCAACTATCCCGAGAACGATGCTGTGAATGCTGCAGAGATTCCTGACGGAATGGATGATCCCACAGAGGATACCGAGAGCGAGTCTGACACAGTAGAGGTTAAGATTGTAGACGGTAAGATTATTGAAGTAGGTTCTGATGACGCAGAGATTCCTGACGGAATGGATGATCCCACAGAGGATACAGAGAGCGAGTCAGATACAGTAGAAGTAAAAATCGTAGACGGAAAGATTATCGAAGTTGGTTCTGAGGATGATCTTGTAGCAGTTCCCGATGTCGATGATGAGGAAGAAAAGTTACATATGCTTGGTTCACCGGTTGTGTTTGATCAGGATGGTAATATGATAGTTGAGGAAGAGATGTCTATGTTAGGCTCACCTGTTGCATTTGATCAGGACGGCAATGTTATAGTTGAGGAAGAAATGTCAGCTGTAGGCACTCCGACTGTGGCTGCTTTAGGTACTCCGACAGTTGCTGCTGTAGGCACTCCGACAGTTGCTGCTGTTGGTACTCCTACTTTAGCTGCAAAGGATGCAATTGTTGAGGATGATGAAGAAGATCTTTGCTCTTCTGAGGGTATCAATTACCCTGAGAATGATCAGGATGCAGAAGCAACTGATAATGCAGAAGCAACTGATAATGCAGAAGCAACTGATAATGCAGAAATCGATGATACCAATGAGTAATTTTTAATATTTTTAATTTGCGGGTGTTACTTAAATCTAATATATAGTTATTTTTACAAAACAGGTCGGTCATATTTTATGGTCGGTCTGTTTTGTATTTATGGGAAATAAAAAACGTCGAGGGCATAAGCCTTCGACGTTTTTGTATGCAATGAATGTAATAATTACTCGCCAAATACAGCGATGTAATCCTTCTGGAACTTCTCGATACCCTGATCTGTAAGAGGGTGATGTGTCATCTGCTCGATAACCTTGTAAGGAACAGTTGCGATGTCCGCACCTGCAAGAGCACAATCGGTAACGTGCATAGGATGACGGATACTTGCTGCGATGATCTCTGTTGAGATGTTGTGTATGTTGAAGATCTCAGCAACTTCAGAGATTAGATCTGTTCCGCGAACAGAAATATCATCGAGACGTCCAAGGAAAGGACTTACAAATGCAGCACCTGCTCTTGCTGCAAGAAGAGCCTGGTTTGCTGTAAAGATAAGTGTCATGTTAACCTTGATTCCCTCGGCTGCAAGTGTGTGGCAAGCCTTAAGACCTTCTGTGGTCATAGGAATCTTAACAACCATGTTCTTGTGAATCTTAGCTATTTCACGGCCTTCGTTGATCATGCCCTCAGCGTCAACTGTTGTAGCTTTTACCTCTCCACTGATAGGTCCGTCAACGATAGAAGCTATCTCAGCAACTACCTGATTGAAATCACGGCCTTCTTTTGCGATAAGTGATGGGTTTGTTGTAACTCCGCAAATGACACCCATATCATTTGCTTTTCTAATGTCATCGACATTAGCTGTGTCAAGAAAGAACTTCATAATTTAACTCCTTGTTTTAATACATTAATACTTTTTACTACCAAACTAACACAACTTAAAATATAACACTATTTCGTAATTTTTCAATATGAAATTATTAGCTAAAATTGCCCAAATATTGCTATCTATCAATTGACTTTACCGGTTGAAAGTGCTAAAGTGTAGAAAGACTATTTGTATTAGAGGAGAGAAGGTATGATTATCAAAGTTTTAATGTTACTGGTTTTCTTTTCTGTAATGATCTACATCGGAATGATGTGCAGAAAGAACTCTACTGACGTAAGCGGTTTTGTATTGGGCGGAAGATCCGTTGGCCCCTGGGTTACGGCATTTGCTTACGGAACATCTTATTTCTCGGCGGTTATCTTTGTCGGATATGCCGGACAGTTCGGATGGAAATACGGTATTGCTTCAACATGGGTCGGCATCGGCAATGCTCTTATCGGTTCACTTCTTGCATGGGTTATCCTCGGAAGAAGAACACGTATCATGACACAGCATCTTGACTCGGCAACAATGCCGCAGTTCTTTGCCGCAAGATTCGGCGGAAGATCACTTAAGATAGCAGCATCCGTTATCACATTTATTTTCCTTATTCCATATACAGCTTCATTGTATAACGGACTTTCAAGACTTTTCGGTATGGCTTTTAACATCGATTATTCAATCTGTGTAATTGTAATGGCCGTACTTACAGGTATATATGTTATCGCCGGCGGTTACATGGCTACAGCGATCAACGATTTTATTCAGGGTATCATCATGCTGATCGGTATCAGCGCAGTTGTACTTGCCGTTCTTAATTCACAGGGCGGATTCCTTGCAGCTATCGACGGTCTCGCAAGAATAAGTGATGAGACTGTTTCAACGACTCCCGGTGTTTTTGCTTCGTTCTTTGGACCCGATCCCATAAATCTTCTCGGTGTCGTAATCCTTACATCGCTTGGAACATGGGGGCTTCCTCAGATGGTTCAGAAGTTCTATGCGATCAAGAGTGAGAGAGCAATCTCAAAAGGAACAATAGTTTCTACATTCTTTGCATTTATTGTTGCCGGCGGATGCTATTTCCTAGGCGGCTTCGGAAGACTCTTTTCCGATAAGATTGATATTGCGGCAAACGGCTTTGACAGCATCGTTCCTACAATGCTTTCGGGACTTCCCGATTTCCTTATTGCTGTTGTTGTAGTGCTTGTTCTTTCAGCTTCAATGTCAACACTTTCATCACTTGTTCTTACAAGTAGTTCTACTCTTACACTGGATCTTTTGAAAGGTCACGTAGTTAAGAACATGGATGAAAAGAAACAGCTCCTTATCATGAGAATCCTGATCGTTGTATTCGTTGGAATCTCTGTTGTTATCGCAATTGTTCAGTACAAGAGAAATGTAACGTTTATCGCTCAGCTCATGGGTGTTTCATGGGGCGCACTTGCGGGAGCATTCCTTGCACCTTTCCTTTACGGATTGTACTTTAAGTTCATCACAAAGGCAGCTGTTTGGGTTAACTTCGTATTTTCTACAGTAGTAATGATCGCAAATATGCTTGTAAGACCTAAGTTCCCTACACTCTTACAGTCACCCATCAATGCCGGTGCATTCTGCATGCTTGCAGGACTTGTGATTGTTCCTTTGATCTCTGCATTTACCAAGAAGCCTCCGAAGGATCTTGTGGACGGCGCATTTGCTTGCTACAACAAGGAAGTTCTTGTACATCAGAGCACATCACTTTCAGATGATTCTGAGTAATGTTTGTAAAAAGAGGTTTTTATGTCACTACACGTTTTAAAAAATAATGATATAGCAATTAAGGTTGAGGACCACGGCGCAGAGCTTAGATCTTTGACCAAGATTGATTCCGGAAAAGAATTTATGTTTCAGGCTGATCCCAAGTACTGGGGAAGGACTTCACCGGTTCTTTTTCCTATAGTAGGTGGACTCTGGGAGAATAAGTACATCTATGACGGTGTCACTTACGAGCTTCCCAAGCATGGTTTTGCAAGAGACATGGATTTTAACTTGGTAAAAGAAACTTCTGATGAGCTTTTATTTGAATTAAAAGATACAGAAGAAACTATGAAGGTTTATCCGTTTAAGTTTGCATTGCAGATAGGATATAAGCTTGAAGGAAGTAAGGTTACCGTTTCTTATAACGTTAAGAATGACAATGACGGATCTTTTTATTTCTCAATAGGTGCTCATCCGGCATTTACTTGCGATCTTAACACCGATGAGCTCTTGTTTGAAAAAAACGGAGCTGCGGTAAAAGATACGCTTAAGTCAGGTGTTATCGATATGAGCAGCGGATGTCTCTCTGAAAAGGTAATCGATGTTAAAACTACCGGAGGAGTTCTTACTCTCGAGCCTAAGCTCTTTGATGAGGATGCACTTATATTTGAGGACAGACAGTCAGATAGCGTTACGATCATTCGTAAGGACGATGCGGATAAGGTGAAAGTCAGCTTTGATGCGCCTTTATTCGGTGTTTGGTCTCCCGATAAAAAGAATGCGCCGTTTGTATGCATCGAGCCTTGGAACGGAAGATGCGACAGAGTTGGCTATGGACACGCTCTTGAAAAAAGAGAACACGGCAACAGATTAGAAAAAGGAGAGAGCTTTAACACAGCTTTTTCTATAGAAATTTTATAAAGGTTTGAATATATGGTTATTGATTTTCATACCCATACATTTCCCGATTCGATCGCTGCGCGGGCTGTGGATAGCCTTAGTAAAGAGGCTCATATAATAGCGCACACAAACGGTACGGTTCCGGGACTTATAGATTCGATGGATAAGGGCGGCATTGATAAGTCCGTCCTTTTACCTGTTGCGACAAATGCTTCTCAGGTTGAAGGCATCAATGACAAAGCTTTTAGAATTAATGAGAAGTATCACGACAGGCTTATTTCTTTTGGTTGTATTCATCCTGAGTTTTCAAGGTACAAAGAGGAGCTTAGACGCCTTAAGAATGAAGGCGTAAAGGGAATTAAGATTCATCCGGTGTATCAAAAAACTGATATAGATTCCAAGCCTTTTCTTGATATCATATATGCCGCGTGCGAAAATGATCTTATTGTTATAACTCATGCGGGTCTCGATATCGGCTTTCCGGGAGTTGTAAACTGTTCTCCCAAGATGTGCAGAAATGTTATCAACACCATCGGGGAATTTAAGTTTGTTTTGGCTCATATGGGTGGTTGGCGCAATTGGGATGAAGTTCCGCTTTATCTTCAAGATACTTCCGTATATCTTGATACGTCTTTTTCATCGGGAAGAATACAGGCTCTTTCTGACGGTTACTGGGATGATAAAGACAAAGCTATGCTTGATAAGGACGGCTTTATCAAGCTTGTTACTGCATTCGGAAGCAGAAGGATATTGTTTGGAAGCGACAGCCCTTGGTCATCACAGAAAGAGTCGACGGAATATATTAAGTCGCTTGGCTTTAGCGACGATGATCTTGAAAAGATCATGTCAGACAATGCACGTGATCTGTTAGGCTTATAAAAGGATAAACAAATGAAAAAGATAAAAAAGTATTTGGTTGAAAACGGCTATACACCATTAGGGTTATATCATTCATTGCATATACTTGAAGTGTTTATAGGTGCTCCGATAGCGTTTTTGGTTTATTTGATCATGGGTCACTTTTATGATGATGCATTTACGATTATATTGGCTGTATTAGTCGTAGTGGTTTTAATTATTATATTCACCGAATGTATAACTTATACATTGTGTAGGTGCCCGGGATGCGGAAGAGGTTTGAGAATAGAGAGTATGTACCAAACTCATTGTATGTACTGCGGTGAAGATTTAGACGGTGAATTTCATTGGCAATCCGAGGTCATGGCTGAACAAATAAGAGAAGATGCTGAAAAAGAGGAACAAAAAATAGAGGAACAAAAAGAAGAGCATAGATCTTTGGATACCGTAAACGTAATCGTCAGAAGAGCTACCGTTAAGGATATTCCGTTTTTGCTTGCCCTTCTTTCACAGGTCCTTGAAGTTCATGCAAGCATCAAGCCTGATTATTTTGTATCCGGATATACCAAATACAACTCAACCGAGCTTGAAGATATACTTGATGATGAGAGTAAGAGAGTGTATGTCGCAGAAATCAACGGAGCAGCCGTGGGATATGCTTTCTGCGATATTAAGGAAATGCCTGCTAAGCCGTTCGTACAACATTTTAAGTACATGTACATCGATGATATTTGTATCGATTCCAATTTCAGGGGAAAAGGTGTTGCAACGAAGATATTTGAACATGTCAAAGAAGAAGCCGGAGCGCTCGGCTGCAGAGACATAACCTTAAATGTCTGGACAGGCAATCGAAGAGCTTTTGCTTTTTATCAAAAGATGGGAATGAAGCCTCAGAAGACAACGATGGAGATAAAAGTATAAAATTCAAAGAGCTGTGAATCATAAGATTCACAGCTCTTTTTTGACGCCAAACGGCGTATTATTTGTTTTTGCTAAAGATCAGATCTGTTCAAGATCTTCCTGCGTAAGCATCTTAATTGATTTATTAGCGGCAAGCTTAGCTTCGGCGTTCTTGGTATCGCTTACTCTGAAGATCATGTAAGCGTGATCTTTGTTGGAACCGCCGGAGAAAGCGTACATGTACTCGATGTTTACCTTGGCTTCATCGAATACTGTAAGAAGTTTATCAAGTCCGCCCATTTCATCCGGTATCTCGATTGCAAGAACAGGAGTGAGGCTTGCAACGAAGTTATTCTCCTTAAGAGTGTTAACAGCTGACAGAGCATCGTCTACTACAAGCCTTGCGATACCAAAGTCCTTGGTCTCTGCAAGAGAAGTAGCACGCATGTCGATCTTATTGGCTGCAAGGACACCTGTCATCTTCTTTAAGGTTCCGGGTTTATTTTCAAGAAATACTGAAATCTGCATAACGCTCATAGCTGTATCCCCCTTGTCTTTTAATATTTATATTATATATGATTTTGCAGTTAAAATCTCGGTTTAAAGACTATTATCAAATCTTTCTGTTATCGATAACTCTTACGGCTTTTCCTTCGCTTCTTGCGATTGACTTGGGAGCGAGGAGAGAAACCTTGGCTTTGATGCCGAGCATTGACTTAAGGCCTTCTACAAGCTTCTTCTGACGTTCCTCAATCTCACCGACGTTATCTGTGAACATCTCGGGAGTCATCTCAACCTGTACATCAAGAGTATCTGTGTTGTTAACTCTGTCTACAACGATCTGATAGTTAGCTGCATAGCCGTTGTTCATAAGAACAGTTTCGATCTGGCTGGGGAATACGTTTACACCGCGGATGATAAGCATATCGTCTGAACGACCCATAGGCTTAGCCATACGCACGTGGGTTCTTCCGCAAGAACATTTCTCTCTTGTGAGCTTGCAGATATCTCTTGTGCGATATCTGATCATGGGGAATGCTTCTTTATCTATAGCAGTAAATACGAGCTCACCCTGTGATCCTTCGGGAAGAACTTCCTCTGTATCGGGATCGATGATCTCTGCAATGAAGTGGTCTTCATTGATATGCATTCCATTTTGTTCAGAACATTCAAATGCAACACCGGGGCCTGAGAGCTCTGTAAGTCCATATATGTCATATGCCTTGATTCCGAGAGTTTTCTCGATATCGGCGCGCATTTCCTCACTCCATGCTTCAGCACCGAAGATTCCGGCTTTAAGAGGAATATCATCGGGACCGTAGCCCATTTCTTTAAAACGCTCAGATAAATAAGCTGCATAGCTTGGAGTACAGCAGAGGATAGTAGCACCAAGATCATTTATGAACATAATCTGTCTGTCTGTATTTCCTGAACTGATAGGAATAGTAAGAGAGCCTACCTTGTGTGAACCGCCGTGAAGTCCGGCACCGCCGGTGAAAAGACCGTAGCCGTATGCGACATGAACGACGTCTTCATCAGTTCCGCCTGCAGCCATGATTGCACGGGCACAGCAGTCTTCCCAGAGATCAAGGTCGTGCTGAGTATAATAAGCAACAACTCTTTTACCAGTAGTTCCGGATGTTGAGTGGATACGTACACATTCCTTTAAGGGCTTTCCGAGAAGTCCGTAAGGATATGCATCTCTTAAATCTTTTTTTGATAAAAAGGGAAGCTTATGGAGATCGTCAACTGACTTGATATCATCAGGTGTAACGCCTTTTTCTTCCATTTTTTTGCGGTAGTAGGGGACATTATCCCATACATGCTTAACCTGTTTAACTAGTTTTTCTGATTGGATCTTGCGAATTTCCTCATAAGGGGCGCATTCGATTTCTTTCTGATAATATCGCTCCATGTCTTTCTCCTTTGTTGTTAATATGAGTAATGCTTACTGATTCTTACCAAGCTCGAAAGCTTTTTTGTTCATCTCAAGGAACTTGGCGGGTACATTGGCTTCAAGAGACTTCATCCAGGCTTCTTCCGGGAGATCGAAGTAGTGTGAGAGTCTTCCTAAAAGTACGATATTTACAGCCTTGGCTGAACCTGCCTGCTCTGCAAGTGAAAGGCAATCAAGAGCATCAACCTTAGCTCCTGAAGCTTTTAACTTGGATACAAGATCTTCCGGGTACTCTGCAGCACCTGTAATTACAGGCATAGGATCGATCTGCTGAGTATTTGTAACGATCTGTCCGTCCTTTTTAAGGAAAGGAAGCCATCTTGCTGCTTCAAGTATCTCGAATGAAACGATGTAATCTGCCTCACCCTTGTCGATAACGGGAGAGTAAACCTTCTCACCATATCTTACATATGTAACAACGGAACCGCCTCTCTGAGACATGCCGTGTACTTCTGAAACCTTGACATCATAGCCCTGTGAAAGAAGGAGATGTCCCAATAATTTGCTGGCAAGAAGTGAACCCTGTCCACCAACGCCGACGATCATAATATTCTTAGTTACCATTATCAGGCCTCACTTTCCGCAGTGCTTTCAAATGCACCAACAGGGCACATCTGTGAACATACATTGCATCCTACGCATAATGTGTTATCTATTGTAGCCTTACCGTTCTTCATAGAGATAGCAGGGCATCCGATCTTCATGCATGACTTACAGCCAACACACTTGTCGGTATTAACCTTAAGAGGTTTGTTGTGCTTAACGTATTTAAGAAGTGCACAAGGTCTTCTTGAGATGATAACTGAAGGAGCCTCAACACTGAGCTCTTCCTTAAGAACCTCGTCGCACTGCTTTAAGTTATATGGATCAACGACTCTTACGCGCTCAAAGCCCATAGCTTTGCAAAGAGCTTCAAGGTCGATCTTTCCCGCAGGGTCACCCTTGATGTTATATCCTGTAGTTGGGTTCTGCTGATGACCTGTCATTCCTGTGATCGAGTTATCTACGATAACGATAGTTGAATTGGACTGATTATATGCAACATTGGCAAGTCCTGTCATACCGGAATGCATGAAAGTTGAATCACCGATAACGGCAACAGTTTTCTTCTCGCTTTCAGCGCCGCGGACCTTGTTAAATCCGTGTACGGCACCGATCGATGCACCCATGCAAAGAGTCATCTCGATTGCTCCGAGAGGCGGAACTGCGCCGAGTGTATAACATCCGATATCACCAAGAACGGTGCAATTATTCTTTTTAAGAGTGTAAAAGAGTCCTCTGTGAGGGCAGCCTGCACACATAACGGGAGGTCTTGCGGGAATCTGTTCATCAATTGCAAAGCTGTCATCCACATCCTTGCCGAAAGCCTTTGCAAGCAGATTCTGAGAGAACTCATCACAGATAGGAAGAAGTTCTTTTCCGGTAACTTCGATTCCAAGAGCCTTAACGTGATTTTCGATAATGGGATCAAGCTCTTCAACAACAAAGAGCTTATCAACTTTAGCTGCGAAGTTCTTAATAAGATCGCAGGGAAGAGGATTGGTCATTCCAAGCTTAAGAACACTTACGGAATCACCGAAAACTTCTTTTACATATTGATATGAAGTGGAGCAGGTGATGATACCTATTTCAGTACCGCCCATTTCAACTCTGTTTATAGGATTCTCCTCGGCGAATGCGATAAGATCCTTGGTACGCTGTTCAACGATGGGGTGACGCTTCTTGGCATTACCGGGCATCATAACGTACTTTGCGATATTCTTTTCATAAGGCTTATCGGGAACTACACGCTCGCCGGGTACTACGATTGACTGAGAATGAGCAACTCTTGTGCACATCTTAAGAAGTACGGGAGTGTCGAATTTCTCTGAGATTTCATAAGCAAGCTTGGTGTATTCAAGTGCTTCTTTGGAATCCGAAGGCTCGATCATGGGAACCTTGGCAGCGATAGCATGGTGACGTGAATCCTGCTCGTTCTGAGAAGAGTGCATTCCTGCATCGTCTGCAACGACTATAACAAGACCGGCATTAACGCCTGTGTAAGACATTGTATAAAGAGGGTCTGCGGCAACGTTGAGTCCAACGTGCTTCTGAGCACAGAATGCTCTGCGACCTGCGAGTGATGCACCGAAAGCCGATTCCATAGCAACTTTCTCGTTCGGCGCCCATTCGCAATATATTTCATCATACTTGGCAGCTTCTTCGGTAACTTCGGTACTCGGAGTTCCGGGATAGCTGGAAATAAAGCAGACTCCGGCCTCATAAAGACCGCGAGCAACTGCCTTGTTGCCCAGCATGAGCTGCCCGTTCTTTGTTTGATCCATGGTAAAAAACCTCCTACAGAATAAATATACCAATTTAACGCGATAAAGCTAATATATCATATTTGACCTTTAAATAAAATATGTTTATACTTTACTTTATCACTTTAAAGTGGAGGATTTCTTTATGCCAATAACAGATTTACTGGAACGCAACAGCAAGTTGTATGGGGATGAGGTTGCTCTTGTCGAGATCAATCCTGAGATCAAGGAAGAGCAAAGGGTTACATGGAAGGAATATGAGCTTATTCAGCCGACTTCCACAGCATATTACAGAAGACAGATCACATGGTCTGTATTTGATGAAAAGGCAAACAGAGTTGCCAATATGCTTATAGAAAGAGGGATTAAAAAAGGACAGAAATGTGCGATCCTTCTTATGAATTGTCTTGAATGGCTTCCTATTTATTTCGGAATACTTAAAGCGGGAGCTATCGCAGTGCCTCTCAATTTCAGATTTGACGCGGAAGAGATAGATTATTGTCTTAAAGCTTCGGATTCGGATGTTCTTTTCTACGGTCCCGAATTTATCGGTCGAATCGAGGATATAGCCCAGAAGATCAAGAAAGAAACTCTTCTTTTCTTTGTGGGAGATCAGTGTCCGTCCTATGCGGATGATTACTACAGACATGTTTCCAACAGTTCATCCGTTGCTCCAAGGATCCTTATCGAGGACAAGGATGATGCTGCAATCTATTTTTCATCGGGGACGACAGGCTTTCCCAAGGCTATTTTACATATTCACACAGCGCTTATGCAGTCAGCCAAGATGGAAGCAATTCATCATGAGACAACTCACGAGGACAATTTCCTTTGCATTCCGCCTCTTTATCATACCGGCGCCAAGATGCACTGGTTCGGTTCATTATACACAGGTAGCAGAGCTGTATTGTTAAAAGGAAACTCGCCTGAGGCGATTTTCAGAGCCGTTTCTGAGGAAAGATGCACTATTGTATGGCTTCTTGTTCCGTGGGCTCAGGATATTCTTGCAGCTTTGGATTCGGGAAAGCTCAAGATTGAAGACTATCATCTCAAACAGTGGAGACTTATGCACATCGGTGCTCAGCCTATTCCGCCGAGCCTTATTAAGAGATGGCTTCAGTATTTCCCTAATCATAAGTACGATACCAACTACGGACTTTCTGAATCAACAGGTCCCGGTTGCGTACATCTCGGAGTAGAGAATGTAAGCAAGGTAGGTGCTATCGGAATTCCGGGCTATGGCTGGAAGACCAAGATCGTCGACGAAGAGGGCAAGAACGTTAAACAGGGTGAAATCGGAGAACTTTGTGTAAAAGGTCCCGGAGTCATGGTAGAATATTATAAGAACCCCGAGGCAACAGCCGAGATTTTAAAAGACGGTTGGCTCTTTACGGGTGACATGGCACGTCAGGACGAAGATGGATTCATCTTCCTTGTTGATCGTAAGAAAGACGTTATTATTTCCGGCGGTGAGAATCTCTATCCCGTACAGATTGAGAGCTTCCTTATGAAGAACGACAAGATTCACGACGCTGCCGTTATCGGACTTCAGGATGACAGACTTGGTGAGATCGCTGCTGCGATCATACAGGTTAAAGAGGGCATGACTCTTACAGAGGATGAAGTTGAGCGCTTCTGCGTTGATCTTCCCAGATACAAGAGACCCAGAAAGATCATATTTGATAAGGTCCTTCGTAATCCCACAGGTAAAATCGATAAGCCCAAGCTTCGTGAGAAATACTGCGGAGCACATCTTGTGGAACGACAGAATCAGTCATGATGTATAAGTTATAAACTTATGTAAGTATGCATTGAACATAAAGGATGGAGATATGGATAAGAATGCCGTAGCAGTAGTCCTTCAGATGCTTCTGTGCATCGCTGTCTTAATATTAAATAGGAAAATCTTTATAAGCGGCTTCAAAGGGCTTTTGGACAGAGTACCCAACAGGTACAGTCTTATGGCCCTTGGAAGCGTCGCTTCTTTTATTCAGGGAATCTTTTTAAGGTCGTTTTTAAAGACCGCGATCATCATAACTTTATTCGCTATTTTTAATTTAATAATCGATTATTTGATCCGAAAATACGATGGCGATTTGCTTAAAGTAAACGCACCTATTGTTCTGTCTTATAAAAAACAGGCAGAGTGCTTTGTGTTTATAGTGATCGGAATATCCGTTATTACTTTTATAATATGGATGATCGCAGGGGCACAAATTGGGACGGCGTTAGATAAAGCATGTTCTGTGCTTATTTGTGCTTGTCCGACTGCTTTGTTTATCTCAGCCTCTCTTTATTTTAAATCGGCTAGAAAACTTAGTGAAAAGAATGAGATTCTTTTTAAAGACGATGCAATTATCGAAAATGCCGCTGATGCAGACATTTTACTATTTGATAAAACCGGTATCATAACAAAGGGTGAACCTGTTGTGACGGAGGTCTTTTCTTCAGATTCACTTACTAAGAGCGGTTACAGTGCGCTGAAAGCCAATCCTTCGGAAGATGAGCTTATAAGACTCGCGGGAATAATGGAATCACACAGTAAGCATCCGATAGCAAAGGCTGTTACCGAATATGCATATAACCGCTGCGAATTTGAAAGTGACGAAGTGTCAGGTTTTATCAAGTTTGAAGGCAAAGGCCTTGAGGGTAAGATTGACGGAAATATTATCAGGTGCGGAAGTCATGATTTTATAAGTAATCATGCTATCATCCCGGCTGAGATAGAAGAGCGCGCCCAGATGTTTTCTTCACTTGGTAAGACTCCCATTTATTATTCCAAGGACAATAAACTTCTTGGGATAATTGCTGTCTCTGACAATATAAAAGAAAATACTCAAAAAGGTATTATTGAGCTCAAAAACATGGGAATAAATCCGGTGATGTTAACCGGAGATAATGAAAAGACGGCAAAGACAATCGCCGAGCAGGCGGGCGGTCTTGAAGTTGTTTCCGGAATAATAGCAGGAGAAGAGCGGAAAATTGCAGATGATTATATGGAAAAGGGCAGCTGCGCGATTGTTTTGAATGATAATAACGACGATGAACTTATAATTCCCGAAGGCTCTGCGTCCATGCTTGCTGCGGCTTTCAGGCTTTCAAAAATTACACTTTTAAATATTCGTCATAGTTTTTTGTGGTTCTTAATATATAATATAATAATGATTCCGATAGCAGCGGGATGTTTGGAAGCTATCTTCGGAATACTTATAAGCCCGTTACTATTTGCGATAATTATGTGCTTTTCTTCAGTTCTTTTCACGGCACATGCTCTTACTACCGGGGAAAAAGATATTACTGATTCAAGTAAAGACAAGAAATTACAAAGCATAAATTGGAGGAGAAAATGGAAAAAAAGATCAAGATCAAATACTTTAACGATAAGCTTGAAAAGCTGACTTATATTGACGGAAAATCAGACTGGATCGATCTTAGAAGTGCTGAGGATATTGACCTTAAGCAGGGAGAATTTAAGCTTGTTCCTTTGGGAATAGCAATGGAGATCCCTGAAGGATATGAAGCACACATTGTTCCAAGAAGTTCTACATTCAAGAATTTCGGCGTTATTCAGGCCAATCACATGGGTGTTGTCGATCATTCATATTGCGGAGACAACGATCAGTGGTTCATGCCTGTTATCGCAATGAGAGATACACACATTGGTTTTAATGATAGGATCTGTCAGTTTAGGATTATGGAGAATCAGCCTGCAATAGTATTTGACGAGTGCGATCACCTTGAAGGTGCTGACAGAGGCGGCTTTGGCTCTACAGGAAAGAACTGATGAAGTATCTTTTGACCTATACGTAGTATTGAAAAAATAGTATTCTGTGCTACAATTATAAATCGTTTGAATAAAGAAAATACTTAATAAACAGAGGTTTGAAAATGGCTAAAATTCGTACAAGATATGCGCCGAGCCCGACGGGACGTATGCATGTCGGAAACTTAAGAACAGCTCTTTATGCTTATCTTATAACAAAGCATGAGGGCGGCGATTATATTCTCAGAATTGAAGATACAGATCAGGAGCGCTATGTTGAGGGTGCTACGGAGATCATATACAAGACACTTAAGGATACGGGACTTATCCATGATGAAGGCCCCGATATAGGCGGAGATGTCGGACCTTACGTTCAGAGTGAGAGACAGAAGGCCGGTATTTATATGACCTATGCAAAAGAGCTTGTGGAGAAGGGTGAAGCTTATTATTGCTTCTGTGACCAGGAGAGACTTGCTTCTCTTGTTCAGGTTGTTGAGGGAAAAGAGATAAGCGTTTACGACAAGCATTGCCTTTCTCTTTCAAAAGAAGAGGTTGAGAAGAACCTTGCAGAGGGTAAGTCTTTTGTTATCAGACAGAACAACCCGACTGAAGGAACAACAACCTTCCACGACGAGCTTTACGGAGATGTAACGGTTGATAATAAAGAGCTTGATGACATGATCCTTATTAAGTCGGACGGCTATCCTACATACAACTTTGCCAACGTTGTTGACGATCATCTCATGGGAATCACACACGTTGTAAGAGGTAACGAGTATATCTCTTCATCACCTAAGTACAACAGACTTTACGATGCTTTCGGATGGGAGATTCCCAAGTACATTCATTGCCCTCTTATCACTGATGAGGAGCACAAGAAGCTCTCTAAGAGAAGCGGACATTCTTCATTCGAAGATCTTATCGAGCAGGGCTTCCTTCCCGAGGCGGTTGTTAACTTTGTTGCACTCCTTGGATGGTCACCCGAAGATAACAATGAGATCATGAGTCTTCAGGAGCTTATCGAGAAATTTGATTACAGACGTATCAATAAGTCACCCGCCGTATTTGATTACACTAAGCTTAAGTGGATGAACGGCGAGTATCTTAAGAAGATGGACGAAGATGAGTTTTTTAAGACAGCTAAGGCTTATATTGTCGATTCACTTAAGGAAGAGGGCGACAGTGTTATTTCAGCTGATGAAGCCAAGCTTAAGCAGATATCTAACATGGTCAAGACTCGTATCGAGATCTGGCCCGATATCGCAGATATGGTCAAGTTCTTTGCTAAGCTTCCCGAGTACGACACAGCGATCTACTCACACAAGAAGATGAAGACCAATGAGGAGACTTCACTTGCGGTTCTTAAAGAGGTTCTTCCTTTGCTTGAAGGTCTTGATGAGAAAGATTATGTAAACGATACGCTTTATGCACTTCTTTCGGATTACATCAAGAACAAGGAATACAAGAACGGATATGTTCTTTGGCCTGTAAGAATCGCCGTTTCCGGTAAAGAGATGACTCCTTGCGGAGCAACGGAGCTTATGGAAGTTATCGGTAAAGAAGAGACAATCAAGAGAATCAAAAAAGGAATCGAGTTACTTGAAAAATAAAATCCTTAATTTTAAGGATGGCAGTATTACATTAAATGCCGCGCAGTATGAGGCGATAACTCATAAAGACGGCCCTGCAATGATCCTTGCGGGGCCGGGAAGCGGCAAGACTTTCGTTATAGTTCACAGGATCAAGTTCTTAATTGAAAATCTTGGCGTAATGCCGTCATCTGTTTTAGTTATCACATTTACAAGATCAGCTGCCTATGAGATGCAGCAAAGATTTATGAAGATCACGGATAGTTCTTATTCCGAAGTGTCGTTTGGCACTTTTCATTCCATCTTTTATCAAATGCTTATAGACCTTAGATCCAAGCCGGGAAAAAGGGTAAAGCTGGAAGTTGCAAGCGAAAGCTTTAAACTCAAGATAATGTGCGATATTCTGCACAGAGTAAATAACCGCGTTTACTGTGAACAAAAGAATGAAAAACTCACTGATCCTGAGATTGTCGATGCATCTAAAGACATTCTTTCTGAGATTTCAAGGCTTAAAAATACGGGCTCTAAAAACACAGAAAACAATGCCTATAATACAAACAACAGCAACATCCCTTTTCATGAGTATTTCCGGGAAATTCAAGATGAGTATGAACGTCGCTTAAAAGAATTTGGGAAGATTGACTTTGATGATATGATCGTTGAAAGCTGCAATGAATTATCAAGACCGGGAAATCCGTATTTGAATAAATACAAGCATATCCTCATCGATGAATATCAGGATATTAATCCTATGCAAAAAAGAGCAGTTGATCTGCTTAAAGGAAATAACGGAAATCTCTTTATTGTCGGTGATGACGATCAGTCTATATACGGTTTTCGAGGATCCAATCCCGGTCTTATGAAGCTCTTTTATGAGGAAAACAAGGATGATCGTTTGGCTCTTATTAAGCTTGAAGCCAATTACAGATCGGGAGATAAGATAATCGGAGCATCGAATCTTGTAATAGATGAGAATAAGCTTAGGTTTAAAAAGACTGTTTATGCCGCTGATAAAAGCTTGAGAGGTCATGTTTATGCAAGAGCTTATCATAATAAAAAGCTTCAAGATCTGGCAGTAGTATCTTTTATCTCTTCTTATAAAGGAAATCTTTCCGATATCGCGATCATATTCAGAACTAATTCGGAATGCTTGAATATAGCCGAAATCCTTAAGAGTTATAAAATACCGACTAATCTTGAGAATCTTATCGGAAGAAGAGGAATTGATGATGCGGTCTTACTTTGCCTTTCATATATGGAGTTTGCTTATCTTGGTAAAAAGAGAAGCGATTTTCTTAAGATAATGAATAAGCCTCTCAGATATATATCAAGGGATGCCGTATTAAATGAAACGGTCAATGAAGCCGATGTTCTTAGGTATTACAAGGGAAACAAAGAAAGATGTAATGAGATAAAACGGTTGTTTGGGCATATAAGCATGATCGCACACTTAAGACCCGGGCTGTGTGTCAGATATTTGAGGAAACAGGTCGGAATAGATAAGCTTTATCCGGGATCGCAGAGCGCTCTTGATATCTTTTCTAAAGAAGCTTGCGACTATGAGGATACACATAAGTTTATTGAAGATTATAGGAGAAAACATGAAGATAACACTTCGGAAAAAAAGCTTAGAACGCGGCAAAGCAATTCAAACTGCATTAAGATCTATACGATGCACGCATCTAAAGGCCTTGAGTTTCGATATGTGTGGCTTCCCAGCTTAAATGAAGGAATAATTCCGTCAAGAAGTGCGGTTTCGGACGAATCGATAGAAGAAGAGCGCCGCATGCTGTATGTCGGGATGACACGAGCAAAAGAGGCGCTCATAATGTCATATATTACCGGTGATGAAGATAATAAGATGCTTCCGTCACGGTTTTTAAAACCTATAAAAGATCTGTGGATATCAAAGAATTATAAAGACTCAGAATCTTCTTCGGGAAGTTCAATAAGCTCATCAAATTCTACATCGTCGAGATAAAGGTTAAATGCTTCGGCAACAGCTTCGTACTCTGCATCATCATATATGTAGCCAAGTTCAGGCTCCTTATCGTCTCCTTTGTAGATGAATTCATAGAACCAAACGTTTCCGTCGTTGTTCTGGCCGTTTTTATCAAGAGGCAGAAGAACGATATAATCCTTTGCATTGACGGTCAATACGATTATGATGGCACATGTGACAATTTTGCCGTCATCAAGCTCGATATCAACAGTCATCTGCTCATCGTTTTCTATTTTGGTATTCATATCTGTAGCAATCTTGGAAAATTCCATCAAAGTTCCTCCTGAAATACTTATCTTTAGACTATATCATGATTATAGCATACTTCGAGTGCATATAAACTGATTATGTGATAAAATATTAGGGCTTATGTAATGCAAAAAAGTAAGCATTTTCAGCTCTTAAAATCTGTCACGAAAGGAAGACTGTATGTCTTTAAATTATGTGATACACAAAGAAAAACCTTATCCGCTCGGATGTTATATAGATTATGATAAAAGTCTTGTTGTCAGAGCAGTCTTTGAGGATGCGGATAAATGCGGTTTAAAGCTTTACAGTGAGGATAAGCTTAAGTCCTCGAAAGCTAAGAAAAGCAAAACTCTTAAGATAGAGCTCCCTAAGGATGTAAAAAGAGGTGATATCTATTCTGCCAGGATCAGTGGTATCGACAATATAGATGAGTACACTTCATATAACTTCTTTACCGATGATGATTGCTTCTGCGATCCATACGCTGAGCATATCCTGGGACTTGAAGGCTTTGGCAAGGATGTTGATCCTTCCGATATCAGAGCGGTTCTTAGGAATAAATCTGTTTCCGGTAATTCATTTAACTGTTTTGATTGGGGCGATGACAAGAATCCCTGCATTCCTTATAATGAGAGTCTTATATATCTTATGCATGTAAGAGGTTTTACAAAGAGCCCATCAAGCGGTGTTTCTGCGTCGCTTCGTGGAACGTTTAAGGGAATCCTTGAAAAACTTTCTTATATTAAATCTCTCGGAATCACAACGATAGAGCTTATGCCTTGTTATGAGATGGATGAGCTTGAAAAACCTAAAAAATCCAAGGGACGCGGAAGTGATAAAGAAGTTCCGGGCAATGCAAAAGAACTTGTTTATTCAAGGGACGGAAGCATTGTCGGGAAAAATATGATAAAACACAGGCTCAATTATTGGGGCTATAAAAAGGGTTATTACTTTGCGCCCAGGACTTCTTATTGTGCCGTTCCTACAGAAGCCGAAGATGAAGTCAAGAGCTTTATTAAGACCATGCATGAAAACGGAATCGAAGTAGTTCTTCAGTTTTATTTTGAAGAGGATGAGAGCGAGAGCCTTATTATCGATGCCCTTAGGTTTTGGAGATGCTCATATCATGTAGACGGTTTTCATATTAAGGGAGCAAGTATTCCTAAGAAGCTCATCTTTAAGGACCCTCTTTTTACAGATGTTAAGATCTGGTACGACTGGTTTGATTACGAGGATTACCATACGGATCTACCTAAAACCGAGAAATATCTTGCAAGCTACAACACCGCATTTTTATATGCTTCAAGAAGATTTTTAAAGGGGGATGACAATAGCTGCGGTGATTTCTTAAAGGCTATGGTTTTAAATAATCCGGAGTACGGTAACGTTAATTATGTCTGCGACTACGAAGGATTTAGACTTGCCGATCTTGTTGCTTTCGAGCACAAACACAATGAGGAGAACGGTGAGAATAACAAAGACGGAAGTGACAATAATCTTTCCTGGAACTGCGGAATCGAAGGTAGGACCAAGAAACGCAGTATTTTGGAGCTTAGGACCAGGCAGATGAAGAACATTATGACGATGCTTCTTTTATCTCAGGGAACTCCTATGATCTTTTCGGGAGATGAATTCGGAAACTCTCAGAGCGGTAACAATAACCCGTATTGCCAGGATAATGAGATCGGCTGGGTTGATTGGAAGGCTCTTGACAAGAACGCCGAATTGTTCGATTATGTTAAGTCGCTGATAGCGTTAAGGAAGAAATATAATATTCTTCATAACAAGGATGCTTTCAGGCTTATGGACTATATATCTTGCGGCTATCCCGATCTTTCGTGCCACGGAAGAGAAGCCTGGAGACCCGATCTTTCGGGACATTCACATATACTCGGAATGCTTTACTGCGGCTTATATGAAAAGGATAAGAAAGAGCCGTTTATCTATGCTTGCTACAATATGCATTGGACTGATGCGGAGCTGGCGCTTCCAAAGCTTCCCGACGGCTATGAATGGGAGCTTATATCGGATACGGCGGCAAGTAATAAGGAACAGCCCATGGATGCGGTTATGCATACTTTGGCTTCCAGATCTGCAAGGATCTATATTAGCCGCTTTAATGAAAATGCCAAGAAGAAAGGTAATAAAAAGGCAAAAAAGAAATGAATAAACCTGATGTTATTGAGAAATTTTTACGATATGTGAAGGTTGATACACAGTCAGACCCGGATTCAGGTACATCACCGTCAACCATGAAACAGCATGATCTTGCCAAGCTCTTGAAAGCAGAGCTTGAAGAGATCGGCGCAAGCGATGTTTATTATGATACGGAGCATTGCTATGTGTATGCCAAGATACCGGGAAATATTGATGACGGTAAGGACAGACCTGTTATAGGTTTCGTTGCACATATGGATACTTCCGATGAAGTAAGCGGCAAAGATGTAAAACCCAGGATTGTTGACGGCTACGAAGGAACCGATATCCTTCTTGATAAAGAAGGTAAGATTGTTCTTTCACCCAAGGATTTCCCCGAGCTTTTAAATCATATCGGAGAAGACCTGATCGTGACCGACGGTTCAACACTTCTCGGAGCCGATGATAAGGCGGGCGTTTCCGAGATTATGACGATGGCGGAATATCTTTTGAACAATTCCGATATCAAGCATGGCGAGATAAGGATAGCGTTTACTCCCGACGAAGAGATCGGTCAAGGAACAGCATTCTATGATATTGAGAGATTTGGCGCCGATTATGCATATACCGTTGACGGCGGTAAACTCGGAGAGCTTGAATATGAGAACTTTAATGCAGCTGAAGGCATTATCAAGGTTAACGGCAGAAGCGTTCACCCCGGTGATGCCAAGAACAAGATGGTTAACGCATCGCTTATCTGCTATGAATTCCATTCTCTTTTACCCGAGTTTCAAAATCCTATGTACACAGAAAAAAGAGAAGGCTTTTTCCATCTGATAGGTGTTGAAGGAAGCACTGAGAGTGCGACTGCAACTTACATCATAAGAGATCATGATGAGCATCTATTTAACGAAAAGAAAGAGCTCTTTGCAGCAGCTGTCGATTTCCTTAATAAAAAATACGGCGAAGGAACGGTTGAAGCGAGCGTTAAGGATCAGTATTACAACATGATCGAGAAGATCAAACCTCATATGCATCTTGTTGAGAATGCTAAGCGTGTGATGGAAGATCTTGATATTATTCCGATAGATTCGCCGATAAGAGGAGGCACGGACGGTGCGGCACTTTCATATAAAGGACTTCCTTGTCCCAATCTGTGCACCGGCGGATATAATTATCACGGCAAATATGAATATGCATCTGTTCAGGAGATGAGAAAGGTGGTTGACATCCTTCTCGGAATAGTGGATGCATACGGAAAAGAGTTTTAATAATGGCAATAAACAAAGAAAAGAACAAGATAAATATTTTAAATTCTTGCAGGGAAGAGATTACAGACGAAGAAAGCATAAGGCAGCTTGATTATATCGATAAGGCAAGGAGCATAGTTTCCAAGTTTGAAAAAGAGCTTGGAAGAAAGCCAAGAGCCTGCGTTGTGACATTTGGTTGTCAGATGAACGCAAGGGATTCCGAAAAACTTCTTGCGGCTCTTAAGCTTGTCGGCTATGAAGAGACTGATTCAGAGGATGCAGAGTTTGTTATCTACAATACCTGTACAGTCAGAGACAATGCGGACCAAAGGGTTCTGGGTAGGCTCGGCCAGTGCAGCAATTTTAAGAAAAAGAATCCTTTCATGAAGATTGCTATATGCGGCTGCATGATGCAGGAGCCCGGTGCTGTTGAGAAGATCAAAAAGAGCTACAGATTTGTGGACCTTATCTTCGGGACACATAATATCTATAAATTCGCCGAGCTTTTATATCAGACACTTTGCGCAGATGAGATGATCATTGATATCTGGGAGAAGACGGACAAGATCGTCGAGGATCTTCCGGTTGTACGTAAGTATGCTTATAAATCCGGCGTAAACATTATGTTTGGCTGTGATAAATTCTGCACTTACTGTATCGTTCCGTATGTAAGAGGACGTGAGAGAAGCAGAAATCCCAAGGATATAATAAGAGAGTGCGAGAAGCTAGCTGCTGACGGCGTTAAGGAGATCATGCTTCTTGGTCAGAATGTCAATTCATATGCCAATGACCTTAGGAAAGTTGATAAAGACGCAATGTCTTTTGCTCAGCTTCTTGATGAAGTAGCTAAAGTTGAAGGTATTGAGAGAGTTAGATTTATGACTCCTCATCCGAGGGATTTTAAGGATGATGTTATCGATGTCATTGCAAATAATCCCAAGATCGCGCGTCATATCCATCTTCCGCTTCAGTCGGGAAGCTCCAAGATTCTTAAGAGGATGAACAGAAGCTATACAAAGGAAGAGTTCCTCACTCTTGCAGGCAAGATAAGAGAGCGTATTCCCGATGTTGCGATCACAACGGATATCATCGTCGGCTTCCCCGGTGAAACGGCAGCCGATGTTGATGACACCATCGATGTAGTGAATAAAGTAAAGTTTGATAACGCTTTTACTTTTATATATTCAAAGAGAGCAGGCACTCCCGCGGCTAAATTCGAGGATCAGGTTCCGGAGAAGGAAGTTAAGGAGAATTTCGACAGACTTCTTAAGGTTGTTCAGGAAACGGCCAAGGAGCAGGCTGCAAAGCTTATAGGCAGATGTGAAGATGTACTTGTTGAGGGAGTTAACGAGCACGATTCATCACTTATGACGGGTAGAATGTCCAATAATACTTTGGTGCATTTCCCTGGAGGAGAAGAACTTATCGGAAGCTTTGTGAAGGTTAAGCTTACCGAATGTCACGGGTTCTACTATTTTGGCGAAAAAATCTAATGCAGTAAGGGGAACTATGCCGTGGAAAATACCACGAACTACAATTATGATAATGTTGATATAGAAAAAGTATCACCCATGATGCAGCACTATCTTAAGACTAAGTTTGAGAATAAGGACTGTATCTTGTTTTACAGACTGGGTGACTTTTACGAACTGTTTTTTGACGATGCGATCGTTGCTTCAAGAGAGCTTGAGCTTACACTTACGGGTAAAGCATGCGGACTTGATGAAAGAGCGCCGATGTGCGGCGTGCCGTTCCATGCGGTGGATACTTATCTTACCAAGCTTGTTTCAAAAGGTTATAAGGTTGCTATCTGTGAGCAGACCGAAGACCCTAAGCTTGCCAAGGGCATCGTAAAAAGAGAAGTTACCAGGATCGTTACTCCGGGTACCAATCTTAATATGCAGTCTCTTGAAGAGACCAAGAACAATTACATCATGAGTATTTTTTACTCATCAGATATTACCGGTATTTCCATTGCCGATGTTACAACAGGCGATTACTTCCTTACTGAAGTTGATACACTTCGCGGTGTTATGGATGAGATCGGTAAATATATGCCGACGGAGCTTATCTGTAATGATGCCTTTAATCTTAGCGGTATCGATATGGATGAGATCAAAAACAGGATGAATGTCTTTGTCAATTCGCTTGAATCAAGGTATTTTGACGATGATATGTCCAAGAAGCTTCTTCTTAAGCACTTCAAGGTTTCTTCTCTTATAAGTCTCGGCATAGATGATTTTCCTTGCGGTGTGATCGCGGCGGGAGCACTTCTTCAGTATCTTACGGATATGCAGAAGGCGGAGATAACAAATATAACGCATATCTATCCGTATCTTACAAGTAAATATATGCTTCTTGACGGCTTTACAAGAAGGAACTTAGAGCTTGTTGAGACATTAAGAGATAAGCAAAAAAGAGGAACGCTTCTTTGGGTTCTTGATAAGACCAAAACGGCGATGGGCGCAAGAACGCTAAGATCCTTTATTGAGCAGCCGCTTATCGATAAAGAAGAGATAATAAAAAGGCAAGGTGCGGTTGAGACTCTTGTAAAAAATGTGGTCACGAGAGAAGAAATAAGAGAGTATCTCGGTCCTGTGTATGACCTTGAAAGACTGATGTCCAAGATAATATTTAAGACCGCCAATCCAAGGGATCTCTTGGCTTTTAGAAATTCAATCGCAATGATCCCCGCCATCCTCACATCTCTTTTGGATGTTCAGGATGATAACGAGTTAAAAGAGCTTACGAACAAGCTGGATCCTCTTAAAGATATTCACGATCTAATCGACAGTGCGATTGTTGAAGAGCCGCCACTTACGATAAAAGAGAGCGGAATAATAAAAGAGGGCTTTGATAAAGATATAGATCATTTCAGAGAAGCCGGATCAAACGGAAAGAGCTGGCTTGCTGAGCTTGAGGAAGAAGAAAAAGAGAAGACGGGAATAAAGAACCTTAGAATAAAATACAGCAATGTATTCGGTTATTCTTTTGAAGTTACCAATTCCAACAAGGATATGGTTCCCGATTACTTTATTAGAAAACAGACTCTCACAAACTGCGAGAGATATACTACGCCCAAGCTTAAAGAACTTGAGGATACCATTCTTAATGCTCAGGATAAGCTTAATAACCTTGAGTATGAGATGTTTTGCAAGATAAGAGATTCTATTTCTCTTGAGATAGACAGGATACAGACGACTGCTAAAGCCCTGGCACTTCTTGATGTTTATGCTTCACTTGCATATGTTGCAGAGAAGAATCATTACGTTAAGCCTACAATAAATGAAAAAGGCGTTATAAGCATTAAGAACGGCAGACATCCTGTTGTAGAGCTGATGCTTGATGCGTCGGATATGTTTATCTCAAACGATACTTATCTTGATAATAAAAAGCATTGTATATCCATTATTACCGGTCCCAACATGGCAGGTAAGTCAACATACATGAGACAGACAGCGCTTATTACTCTTATGGCGCAGATAGGAAGCTTTGTCCCTGCTGAAAAAGCGGATATGTGTGTAGTTGACAGGATATTTACAAGAGTAGGTGCTTCGGATGACCTTGGCAGCGGTCAGTCCACCTTCATGGTTGAGATGAACGAAGTCGCCAATATTTTAAGAAATGCAACGCCCAACTCCCTTCTTATCCTTGATGAGATAGGAAGAGGAACTTCTACCTATGACGGACTTGCGATCGCGTGGGCTGTTACCGAGCATATCAGTAACCGTAAGATACTCGGAGCCAAGACGCTTTTTGCGACGCATTATCATGAGCTCACTGAGCTTGAAGGTAAGATGGATAACGTCAATAACTACTGCATTGCCGTCAAGGAAAATGGAGATGATATAGTCTTTCTTCGTAAGATCATAAAGGGCGGTGCGGACAAGAGCTATGGTATTCAGGTTGCCAAGCTCGCAGGTGTGCCCGATATGGTTATAGACAGGGCCAAGGAGATTGTTACAGAGCTTACGGACAATGATATAACCGAGAAGGTTCAGTCAATTGCCAGAGAAAACAAGAGCGATAAAAAAGTTAAAGTAACGCATTATGACGATGTCGATATTGATCAGATGTCACTTTTTGATACCGTAACTGATGAAGATGTGCTTAAGAGACTACAGGAAATCGACATAACGACTCTTACGCCGATGGACGCTCTGAATACACTTTATAAGCTTCAGAGCGATTTGAAAAACAGGTGGAAAAACTAAATGGCTTTCATAAATGAACTGGACAAAAAGACTATTGATCAGATTGCTGCGGGTGAAGTGGTTGAGAGACCTGCAAGTGTCGTAAAAGAACTTGTTGAAAATGCGATTGATTCCGGCGCGACTGCCGTTACCGTTGAGATAAAAGGCGGCGGCATCGATATGATCCGTGTTACGGATAACGGGTCCGGAATCGAGAAAAGCGAAATAAGAAAAGCTTTTAAAAGACATGCGACAAGTAAGCTTAAGACCATAGACGATCTTTTTTCAATACATTCTCTTGGATTCAGAGGAGAGGCGCTTTCAAGTATTTCTGCGGTCGCTCAGGTTGATATGATAACCAAGACCAAGGATTCTCTTGAGGGAATTAGATATTGCATTAATGGCGGAGAGGAAGCTGCTTTTGAAGAAATCGGAGCTCCCGACGGTACTACGCTTATTGTGAGAAATCTCTTTTACAATACTCCCGCGAGAAAGAAATTCTTAAAGACACCGCAGACGGAAGGAAGTTATATAGGTGATGTTATGGAGCATCTTGCTCTGGATAATCCCACAGTTTCTTTTCACTATATCAACAACAAGGACGATAAGTTCAATACTTCCGGAAACGGCGATCTGAAAGAGATAATCTATAGAATTTACGGAAGAGATATTTCTGTAAGCCTTGTTCCCATTAACGTTACAGAGAATGGGATCACACTTGAAGGATATCTGGGAGAGCCTTCGATAAACAGGTCCAACAGAAACTTTGAGATCTTCTTTGTAAACGGAAGATATGTAAAGGATAAAGTGATCTCAAAAGCGCTTGAAGAGGGCTATAAACAGTATCTTATGATGCATAAGTTCCCGTTTGCGATTTTGCATTTAAGACTTGATCCTTCACTTGTTGATGTCAATGTACATCCTGCAAAGCTTGAGGTCAGATTCAACAATCAGACGGCACTTTACGAGTTCATAAGAAAGAATGTTGAAGAGACGCTTCGTAATCATGAGATGATACCTGATGCGCTTCTCGGTGACGATCTTAAGGATGCCAAGAAGGCTGCGGATGTAGAAGCTACGGAAGAAGAAAGCTCTTTTGACAATAAAAAAGAGACTTTAAGTGATCCGGATTCAAATAAAAAGGAGGATAAACAGCACGCTCCCGAACCTTTTGAAAAGTCTAGGTTCGAAGAGAACAAGGTGAATGAGGATGTGCCTGTTTATGCAACAGGTGTCAAGGAAGAACCCATAAGGATTCAGGACAGCAATAAATCCGCTGTTTGGACGAGGATATTCGGGGACTCGGACGGAAGCATTGCAGAGAAAAACGAAAGGCCTTCTCCCATTATTAAATCAGATGAGGCGATTATTGTTGAAAAGCCGGTTCAGCTTGATCTTTTTGAAGAAAAGGTTCTTACCAAGGACAACGTTAAAGAATACGAGATCCTGGGACAGATTTTCGGGACATATTGGATCATCGGCTTTAAGGATAAGATGTTCCTAGTCGATCAGCATGCGGCTCATGAGAAGGTTAATTATGAGAGAATGCTGGCAAGATATAAGTCGGGAGAGATGCTTTCGCAGATGGTAAATCCTCCCGTGATCATAAGCCTTTCATCGGCTGAGGAAGATATATTCTTACATTACAGAGAGTATTTTGAAAAGCTTGGTTTTAACATTGAGAACTTCGGTGGCCATGAATATGCCATGAGAGCCATTCCGATCGATCTTTTCGGATGTTCGGATGAAAAAGAGATGTTCGTTCAGATACTTGACGAACTGTCTCATGAGACCAATCTTGACAGGACACCCGATGTGATAAATTATAAGATTGCAAGTATGGCTTGTAAGGCTTCCGTTAAGGGTAACACCAAGATGACCAAAGAGGAGATGGAAGCTCTTTTGGATGAGCTTCTCACACTTGATAATCCGTATAATTGCCCTCACGGAAGACCGACAATTATATCCATGACGAAGTATGAGATTGATAAGAAATTCAAACGAGTGGTGGAATGAGTAAACAAAAGCTTATAGTATTAACAGGTCCGACGGCTGTCGGAAAATCAAAATTATCAATAGAGCTTGCTAAGAGAATAGGCGGAGAGATCATCTCCGCTGATTCTATGCAGGTCTATAAATATATGGACATCGGTACCGATAAGATTTCGACCGAAAAAATGGAAGGAGTTCCGCATCATTTGATCGATATTCTGGATCCGTCCGAGAATTTTAATGTCTTTTTATTCCAAAAGCTTGTAAAAGAGGCTATCTGTGATATTTCCGGAAGAGGCAAGATTCCTATTATTGTAGGAGGAACCGGATTTTATATTCAGGCTGTCCTTTATGATATCGACTTTACCGAGACCGATGAAGATACATCGATACGAAATGAGCTTGAAGAAACGGCAAAAAACGGCGAGACGGAAGCTCTTTTTAATGAGCTGAAAGAAATAGATCCAAAGTCGGCAGATATCATTCATGTCAATAATGTAAAGCGCGTGATAAGGGCACTTGAATATTATAAAAAGACCGGCAGACCTATTTCCGAACATAACGAGGAACAGCATCAAAGAACTTCGCCTTATGATTTTAAGTACTTCGTGCTTACCGATGACAGAGAGGTTCTTTATTCAAGGATAGATAAACGAGTTGATTTGATGATAGAAGAGGGGCTTGAAGAGGAAGTAAGAAAGCTTCTTGAAATGAACATAGACAGGTCAGCGACTTCTATGCAGGGGCTTGGATACAGAGAGATGTTAGGCTATCTTGACGGCGAATACGATCTTGAAAGAGCCGTTTATCTTATAAAGAGAAATACAAGGCACTTTGCAAAGAGGCAGCTTACCTGGTTTAGAAGAGAAAAAGATGTTCGTTGGATAGACAAAAGAGAATTTGGCAGAGACGATGAACGAATCTTGGAAGAAATGATAAGGATATACAAAGATGAATAATACAGCAAACAATGAAATGTACAAAGCTCTTGGGATTACCGAAAAGGTATATGACTTTGGCGAAAAGATCTTAAAAGATCTTGAGGAGCGTTTTAAGAAAATAGATGAAACCGCAGAATATAACCAGCTTAAGGTTTTGAAAGCGATGCAGGATAACAAGGTTAGCGAAGCATGTCTTCTCGGAACAACCGGCTATGGTTATAACGATATGGGAAGAGAGAAGCTTGAAGCCGTTTATGCTTCTGTTTTTCATACTGAGGATGCACTTGTAAGACCGCAGATCACATGCGGAACTCACGCGCTTGCGCTTGCTCTTATGAGTAATTTAAGACCTGGAGACAGGCTCTTTTCACCTGTTGGCAAGCCTTATGATACTTTGGAAGAAGTTATCGGGATAAGACCTTCCAAGGGATCGCTTGCGGAATACGGCGTAAAATACAGCCAGGTTGATCTTTTGTCTGACGGAAGCTTTGATTATGACAATATCAAGAAAACTCTTTTGGATAATGATGATATCAAGCTTGTTACCATTCAAAGATCAAAGGGATATCAGACCAGACCCACTCTTTCTGTTGAGAGAATAGGAGAGCTGATCTCTTTTATCAAGGGAATTAAAAAGGATGTTATCTGCATGGTAGATAACTGCTACGGCGAGTTTGTTGAGCGTATTGAGCCAACGGATCTCGGAGCAGATATGGTTGTCGGTTCTCTTATAAAGAATCCCGGCGGCGGTCTGGCGCCTATCGGCGGATATATCGCAGGCAAAAAAGAATGTGTTGAAAATGCGGCATACAGACTTACTTCACCGGGGCTCGGAAAAGAGGTCGGTGCTTCACTTGGAATTCTGCCTCAGTTCTATCAGGGATTTTTCCTGGCACCTACAGTTACTGCATCTGCTCTTAAAGGAGCCATATTTGCAGCAAATATTTATGAAAAGCTTGGTTTTGATGTTGTTCCGAATGCTACGGAGGACAGACATGATATTATTCAGGCGGTTACTTTCGGAAAGCCCGAAGGTGTAATTGCTTTTTGCCGTGGAATTCAGGCTGCGGCTCCCGTAGATTCATTTGTTGATCCCGAGCCTTGGGATATGCCGGGGTACGATTCACAGGTAATCATGGCTGCGGGTGCTTTTGTATCCGGTTCTTCAATAGAGCTTTCGGCCGACGGACCGATAAAAGAACCTTACTCTGTTTTCTTCCAGGGAGGCCTTACATGGCCGCATGCAAAGCTTGGAATATTAAAGAGTTTGCAAAATCTTGTGGATAGTGGCGTTGTGATGTGTTAAACTATAATCTGTATGAGTTTGGTTGTTTGAAGTAACAACCGTGTAAGAATTCCTTCCTGTCGCCCGGAAGCGATCTTATCGGAGGGAATCTTATGAAAATAAATACATTTGATAATAAAGGTGCGAGCGCGTCTTGTGACATGCTTCCTTACGAACGTTTTATGCGATTCGGTGCACAGTCGCTTACCGATGCGGAACTTCTTGCGATCATTATCAGGACGGGGAGTAATACTTCTTCACCCATCGATATAGCAAGAAATGTTTTGGCACTCGGAAGAGGCAAGGAAAAGGGACTTAATTGTTTATACGGAGTTTCTTTGGATGAGCTTAAGCGTATAAACGGTATCGGGGAAGTCAAGGCAGTTAAGCTTAAGTGTATAGCCGAGATGGCTATGCGCATGTCCAGGAGAAGCGCATCACTTTCGCTTGATTGTTCCAAACCTTCCGAGGTTGCGCTTAGCTATATGGAAAAGCTTAGACACGAGGAAAGAGAAAAGGTTATATTATTATGCCTTAACAATAAGCTGCGGCTTATTGAGGAATGTCTTTTGTCTATAGGAACAGTCAATTCAGCATCTTTATCGCCGAGAGATGTATATATGCATGCTCTTAAAACAGGTGCTTCGGGTATAATTCTTATTCATAATCACCCGGGCGGCGATCCGACCCCCAGCAGGGCGGATGTTGCTATCACCAACAAGATCCGCGAATCGGGCATTATGCTTGATATCGCACTCAGAGATCACATAATAATAGGAGATAAGTCATTTTACAGCTTTGAAGAAAAAGGGCTGTTGTGGCAATAAGGAGGAAGTTTTGAGTAATATTTTTGGAATCGACCTTGGAACCAGTAACATCAAGATTTATAACAGAGATGCGGATGGTCTGACAGTTGAAAAGAATATGATAGCTATCGAGAATAAGACTAATGTTTTCGCTTACGGTAATTCCGCATACGATATGTATGAGAAGGCTCCCGATAAGATCAGGATCTCTTATCCTTTGAACAGTGGTGTTATCGCTGATATCGAGCACATGGAGACTTTGGTCAAACTCTTTATCACAGATCAGATGAAAGGTTCTGTTAAGCCTTGTGAAGTTTATATCGCCGTTCCCAAGGATGTAACAGAAGTTGAGAGACGTGCTTTCCACGATCTTATCAATGACGCCGGAATTAAAGCAAAGAAGATCATGATGGTCAAGAAGCCTCTTGCAGACGGACTCGGAATGAATATAGACGTTATGAATTCTCAGGGTGTACTTGTTGTCAATGTAGGTTATGACACTACAGAGATCTCAATTCTTTCACTCAGAGGTATCGTTGTCAGCAAACTTATAAAAGTAGGCGGCAAGAAGTTTGATGAGTCCATCAGAAATATCGTTCGTAAAGAGTACGGACTTCTTATCGGAGAGAAGACATCAGAGAACGTTAAGATTGCTCTCAAAGATTTTGAGAAAGAGGGTAAGGATGCTGTCGTTTACGGAAGAGACATCGTTACAGGTCTTCCCGTTGAGAGACAGATTCCTACAGAGCTTATTAACAGCGCACTTGTTGAGAACTTCAACCAGATTCTTGATAACGTAAAGGCTACACTTGAGAAGACTCCTCCGGAGCTTGCAGCCGATATCTTTAAGCACGGTCTTTATCTCACCGGCGGTGCTTCACAGGTATGCCACCTTGCGCAGAGACTTTCTAACGGCGTAGGTCTTAATGTTAATATTGCCGAGAATCCCGTTGGATCTGTTGCTCTTGGTCTTGCCAAGATCATCAAGGAGGATCAGTACAAGGTTCTTGCTTACGGAATTGAAGAGGATAAGTAATAATGAGTCCCATAATCAAAAGAAGAGGAGAAGAATTTACTCTTCCGAGTAAATATCTCCTCTTTATTTTAACAGTGCTGTGTTCCGCACTTATATTGATCACATTTAATACAAACCTGTTTTCCGGACCGCTTAATTCGTTTGCAGGTGTTTTTGTTGTGCCTTTCCAAAAAGGAATAACAAAGGTTGGAACTCATATCAAAAATACTACGGACAGACTGGAATCAATAACCAAGCTTCTTGATGAAAACGAGAAGCTTAAAGCGCAGATTGATGATCTTACCAAAGAAAACACACTTCTTTGGCAGGAAAAATATGAGCTTGCGCATCTTCGTGAGCTTTTTGAACTCAAAAACGAGTATGCTGAATATCCGATGGTCGGTGCAACGGTTATCGGTAGTGATCCGGGTAACTGGTATAAATCTTTTGTTATCAATAAAGGCTCCGATGACGGCCTTTCGGTTGATATGAACGTTATCGCAGGAAGCGGACTTGTCGGAAGGATCATCGAAGTTGGCCCTTCATGGTCAACCGTCGAAACCATTATCGAAGATAAAGCCGCTGTCAGCGGTATGGTACTTGCAACAGGCGATAATCTTGTTGTTGAAGGTGATCTTCAGAGGTACAAAGACGGTGTTATTCGTTTTTCTTATCTTCATGATGACGGAGATGAAGTAACTACCACCAATAAGGTTGTAACATCCAATATAAGTTCCAACTACGTTCCTGGAATTCTTATCGGATATATTGAAGATATACAAGATGATTCAAACAATATTACCAAGTCGGGCACAATAAGACCGGTTGTTGACTTTGAACATCTCAGTGAAGTACTTGTGATAACAGAATTAAAAAAGAAAGCGAATTAAAGTAAGGCTAATGAATATCAGACGAGTTATTGTCAACTTCATATTCTTATTGGCATCTTTTATCTTACAGTCGACCGTATTTCGGGCTCTGGACTTTGGCGGTATTGCTCCTAATTTACTATTGATATTCACCGCATCATTGGGATTTATAAAAGGAGACAAGGCCGGATTGTTAGCCGGCTTTTTTTGCGGACTTCTGTATGATGTGTTTTTTGGTGCTTATTTGGGATTCTATGCACTTATCTTTATGTATATGGGATTCCTTATCGGCAAGCTCCATGAGATCTTTTTTTCAAATAACGTAGCTATTCCGATCACTTTTATCACAATTGCTGATTTTGTTTACGGATTTATATGTTATGTTCTTTTATTTATGTTTAGAAACAGGTTTGATTTTAAGTTTTATATGATGAACATAATCATTCCTGAAGTTGTTTATACAGCCCTTGTAGCGATTATTTATTATCCTATCATCTTAAAGGTCAACAATAAGATTGATGAGATAGAACAAAGGAGCGCAAAGAAATTTGTTTGAGAATATAAAGGATGGATTTATAAAGTTCATAACATCCAGAGCCGTTATTGTATGCGGTTTAATTGTTTGTCTTGCCGGTATTATGATATACAGGCTTTTTTGGCTGCAAATAGTTAAGGGTGATTATTATCTTGATTCATTCCAGCTTAAGATCACCAAAGTTAAGACCATTCAGCCTGCAAGAGGTAATATCTATGATGTTAACGGCAATCTTCTTGCTTATAACAAGGACGCCAATTCTGTTACCATTGAGGACGTTTACAAGTCCGGTAAAGGCAAGAACAAAGCTATTAACGATACTCTTAACGGACTTATCGATATTATCGAAGAGAACGGCGACAGCGTTGATCAGGACTTTAATATAATCATAAACGGAAGCGGAAACTATGAATACAATGTCACCGGTTCCGCACTTATCCGTTTTCTTGCAGATGTATACGGTCATACCAAGACCGATGAGCTTAAATACGAGGAGAAGACCAAGACTGCCGAGGAAGTAATAGAAGATCTGTGTAAGAAATTCGAGATCGGTGAAAAAGAAGGCTCCGGTATGAATGCCAAATTTATTGCCGGAAAAGGTTATTCCAAGGACAGAGTTCTTAATCTTGTTATCGTAAGATACAAGATGTATAACAACAATTATCAGAAATATATTGATACAACCGTAGCTTCTGATGTTTGTGAGCAGACAGTTGCCGATGTTTTGGAAAATGCCAGTGTACTTGACGGTGTAGATATAGAACCCGGTACTGCCAGATATTATCCCGATTCCGAGTATTTCTCACATATTCTCGGATATACCGGTAAGGTTACTCCCGAGCAGCTTGCCGAGCTTAAACAGGTTAACAAAAACTATGATTCCAACGATATTGTAGGTCAGTCGGGTATTGAGGAATCTATGGAGAGTGTACTTCAGGGAACAAAGGGTAAGGAGACACTTTCGGTTGATAATACGGGACGAGTTATTGAAGTTAACAGCTTTGTTGACTCTATAAGAGGTAATGACGTTTGGCTTACGATAGACAAGGATCTTACAGAAGCATGCTATAAGATCTTGGAGCAGTCTCTTGCAGGTATTCTTGTAAGAAAAATCCAAAACATCAAGGCTAATCCAGACAATGCGGATCTAGGTTCCAGTAATACGCCTATTCCGATTTATGATGTGTATTTTTCTGTGTTTGACAATGCCCTTGTAGATATATCTCATTTTGATGATGAGGATGCAAAAGACACTGAGCAAAAAGTGTACCAGGCATGGCTTGCAAAGAAGGAAGAGGTTATTAACGGAATCAGGGTTGAGCTTAATGAAAAGCAGACACCTTATAAAGATCTTTCAAAGGAATATAAATGGTATATGACGCATATCTCCGATATGCTTGAGAGTGAGATTTTTAATTCCGATAAGATCGACAAAGAAGATGAGATGTACAAGGCTTATCATCTTACCGAGGAAATATCGCTTACAGAATACCTTAAATATACATATGCCAAGGGGTGGATCGATGTTTCAAGACTTAATCTTGATAATCAATATGCTTCTTCGGAAGAGGTATTTGCACAGATAGTTGATTATATCGCCGGAGAACTTGGCGGCGAAAAGGTTACAAGTGAAGGTGTTGAATCTAATCCCGATCTTGATTTTGATGCAAGGCTTTATAAATATCTTTTGCTCGAAGATAGGATAAGCGGAACACAGGTCTGCAATCTTTTACTTGAGCAGGAGGCTGTTTCACTTGACGATGAGGAACGCGGACTCTGGGAAAGAGGAGGCGAGTCTTCATATACCTTTATGAGAAACAGGATTGAAAAACTTGATATCACTCCCGCGCAGCTTGCACTTTATCCTTGCACAGGTTCTATCGTTATTACTGACGTTAATACGGGTGAAGTTCGAGCTCTTGTGTCGTATCCGGGATATGACAACAACAAGATGGCTAACGGCGTTGATGCCGCATATTATGCTAAACTTCGAAGTGATAAATCCAATCCTTTGTTTAATTATGCGACTATGCAGAAAACTGCGCCCGGATCTACTTTTAAGATGGTTTCCGCTACGGCCGGACTTAGTGAGAATGTTATTACTACGAGTTCCACTATCCATTGCGGAGGTATATTTACAAAGCTTGATGATAACAAGCCGCCCAGATGTTGGATACATCCGGGAAGCCACGGAGACCTCAATGTGACAGGCGGAATTAAGAATTCATGTAACGTATTTTTCTATGAAGTTGGTTACAGACTGGGTATTGTTGACGGAACCAATTCCTATTCATCGGATATAGGTCTTCAGAAGCTTGCCAAGTATGCGAGTCTTTATGGTCTCAATGAAAAGTCGGGTGTTGAGATAACTGAGTCAGAACCTCAGATTTCCGATAAGGACTCTGTTCGTTCCGCAATCGGTCAGGGTAGTGCCAACTATACGACCGTCAGTCTTGCAAGATATGTTACAACCGTTGCCAACAGCGGTAAATGTTTTAATCTGACTTTGATAGACAAAACGACAGATTCTAATGCCAATGTACTTGAGGATTACAGTGCAGATGTCAGAAATGAGATAGATATGCCTTCTGCATATTGGGATGCAATACATCTCGGAATGAGACAGGTTGTTCAGTCCAAGAAGATATACGATAATTTCGGTGTTAATGTTGCGGGTAAGACCGGTACCGCTCAGCAGGAAGGTAAGCCCAACCATTCATTGTTTGTTTGCTATGCACCTTACGAGACTCCGCAGATAGCCGTTGCCACTCGTGTAGCTAACGGTTATACATCCAGTTACGCTGCCGAGATCACGAAAAGAGTGCTCGAGTATTACTTTGATCTTAAGGAAGATGAAGAGATCCTTTCGGGAACTGCTCAGACACTTCAGGATGGCGCGGCAAATGCTGACTAATGGAAGGGAGATATGAATGTTCAAGAAGTACAAAATAAGTGAATATGATTTTTTCCTTGTCATGTGTGTCGTGGGTCTTACGATCTTTGGCTCCATGGCTGTCAGCTCTGCCGATTCCACCTTTATTACCAAGCAGATCGGTGGCTTGATGTTCGGTGTTTTCTTGATGATCGGCATATCACTGCTTGATTATAGCTTTATTATCAAGCTTTATCCGCTTTTTTACGGAGCAACCTTAGTCCTTTTGGCGCTTGTTTGGTCTCCGCTCGGTAAAAGGATAAATGGTTCAAGAAGATGGATAGACCTGGTGGGAATCAGATTTCAGCCCTCGGAAGCAGCTAAAATATTATTGATTTTATTTTTTGCGCAGTTTATCATGAAATATAAAGATAAAGTCAAATCTTTGGGCTTTATAATTGTATGTCTAATGCTTTTGGCACCACCTGTTTTGATGATTTTTAAGCAGCCTGATTTATCCACATGTATTATGATATCGCTTATTTTTTGCACAATTATTTTTGTGGCGGGAATCGATTGGAAGATTGTGGCGACTGTTTTGGGAATTACGGTCCCGTCTGCGTTGTTTGTTATATACAATGCTATTCAGGGTACAGGTTTTTTGCTTGGTGAATATCAGCAGAATCGTATCTTAGCCTGGCTTCATCCCGAGGATTATGCCAATCAGGAGGCGTATCAGACGCTTAATTCTATGATGGCCATCGGATCGGGACAGTTATACGGTAAAGGATACAATACTAACGAGATTACTTCGGTTCTAAACGGCGGATTTATTTCTGAATCGCAGACCGACTTTATCTTTACGGTTATAGGGGAAGAGTTTGGTTTTATCGGATCATGCTTTGTTGTCATAGCTTTGCTTCTTATTTCGATAAGATGCTTTATGATATCGATGAAAGCCAGAGACAAAGCAGGTGAGCTGATCGCAGCCGGCGTAGGAGGCTGGATCGGTTTCCAGGGATTCCTTAATATCGGCGTTGCTACCGGCGTTTTACCTAATACGGGTATTCCGCTTCCTTTTGTCAGTTCAGGACTGACTTCACTTCTTGCTACTTTTGCGGGAATAGGCTTTGTATTAAATATCAGACTACAAAGTAACAAGTATTAATCGGGGAGGGTGTAAATAGATGAATATTGCACTTATAGCGCATGACGCTAAGAAAAAACTAATGCAGAACTTTTGCATTGCTTACAGAGGTATCCTCAGTAAAAACGATCTGTATGCCACCGGAACAACCGGCAGACTTATCGAAGAGGTTACCAACTTAAGCATTCACAAATATCTTGCAGGACACTTAGGTGGTGCTCAGCAGCTTGGTGCAGCAATAGAGCATAATGAGATCGATCTTGTTATTTTCCTTAGAGATGCTCTCACTGTTAAGTCCCATGAGCCGGATATCAACAATGTTATGACTTTATGTGATATGCATAATATTCCTGTTGCGACTAATCTAGCTTCTGCGGAGCTTTTAATTAAATCTTTGGACCGAGGAGATCTTGAGTGGCGTGAGATGTACAAGTAAGCGTATTTCTTGTTGTGTACTTGTTCTTGCGGTTCTTTTGACGGGATGTAAAGGCGTATCTTATTCAGCCAAGTATTCTATTGACGAATCGGTATCGGGTAAAAGAGATGAGAATGTTTATCCTACATTTGCTTCAGATCTTTGTGTAGCCGATGAGGATAAGAAGCCCGAGGATTCCAAGCTTGAGATATCCGATAAGGCAAGTGCCGGTCTTTTTGACCTTACAAGAAAAGAAACCATATATGCCAAGAATATCAATCTAAGAGTCATGCCTGCCAGTTTAACAAAGGTTATGACTGCTTATGTTGCGCTTAAATATGGTTCGCTCGATGATGTTCTTACCGCAAATTCCGATGTCTATGTCAACGAGAGCGGTGCGCAGAAAGTCAATGTCAAAGAAGGAGATAAGATGACCCTGGATCAGGCTCTGCATCTTCTTTTGATCTATTCAGCCAATGACATAGCCAATCTTATTGCTTCAAATATCACAGGTCCTTCGGGAGAGGACTTTGTCACTCTGATGAATCAAGAGGCTAAAAATATCGGAGCTACCAATTCACATTTTGAAAATCCACATGGCCTTACCTCAGATGAACATTATGTCACTGCATATGATATGTATCTGATATTTAATGCTGCAATGCAGTACGATACGTTCAGTGAGATAATCAATATGACAGAGTATACAACCACTTACCAGGATGGCAAGGGCGGCACCAAGGATATTTCCGTTAAGAACACCAACGGTTTCTTATCGGGAGCCAAATCCGCTCCGAAAGGTGTTACCGTTATAGGCGGTAAAACAGGTACGACCAATGCGGCCGGTCATTGCCTTATCTTACTTGCAAGGGACGTTAATGGGGACCCTTACATCTCAGTAATCATGCGTGATGAGGACGCCGGAATTCTTTATACTGACATGGCTCGTTTGCTCGAGGAAATAGTAGGTTAAGGTTGTCTTTTAACGGGTAATATTTTATAATTAATTCATCTATAAAATTCTTACTTGCAGGAGGGTATGCCGATGGTTCAGTTAATTGTTGGGAAAAAGGGTAAAGGAAAGACCAAATGCTTATTGGACAAGGTTAATACCGAGGTTAAGAATGTTCTCGGCTCAGTAGCCTTTCTTGATAAGAACACCAAGCACATGTATGAGCTTAATAACAAGATTCGCCTCATTGTAGTACCGGAATTTATGATTTCTAATTCTGATGAATTTATTGGCTTCGTAAGTGGTATCATATCTCAGGACCACGATCTCCAGCAAATGTATTTTGACAGCTTCCTCAAAATTTCCTGTTTAGAAGGTCAAGATATCAGTAATACTATTGATAAGCTTGAAACTCTTAGTGAGAAGTTTAATATTGATTTTGTTCTCAGTCTCTCAATGGATGAGTCTGAGCTTCCGGAAGGTGTCAAATCTAAAGTTGTTATTTCACTTTAATTAAAGTATCAGTATATAAGCCGCGGAAAATTACCGCGGCTTATACATTTGTTTATTGCTAAAAATTATTCGTAAAGGTTGTGCACGATGGCTGATAATGGTAGCCGTAAGATTACAAGGTATCCCAAAAATCTGAATAACATCAACATTGGTATGATATTTTTTGCCGTAATGGCTCTTTATATCATTATCAGTGTTATTACCTACATGCGAAAAGACCATATTATCGGATATCAGGTTAATGAAGGGTCTTTGTCCACCAACAACATTTATGAAGCTATAGCTATAAGAGAAGAAAAAATAATCGCTTCCGATGCAGCCGGTTATGTCAATTATTTCCAGACTGAAGGAAGCAGAGTTGCGGTCGGAAATCTTGTATATACACTTGATGAATCCGGACAGCTTCTTGAGTATCTTAAGTCTCAGGGTTCCGAAGAGGTTTCGTTAAGTGATGAAGATCTGGCCGAGCTTAGATCACAGATAGTTAACTTTGATTCTTCTTTCGATGTTCACGATTTTTATACTGTATATGATTTTAAGATAAGCCTTGACGGTACGGTTCAGAAGCTTGCAAACGGAAGTATTCTTGAGAACATCCAGTCTCTCAATGAAGGCAGCGGTTCAATTAAATCGATCAATTATAAGAATTCTCAAGATACAGGTATTGTTGTTTATTCCGTTGACGGTTACGAGGATCTTAGACTTGATGCGATGACAGCCGATAAGTTTGATCAGACTCAGTATGAAAAGAAGCAGCTGATCAATAACAATCTTGTTAAAGCGGGAGATCCCGTATATAAGATCTGCACTTCGGAAGATTGGTCGGTTATAATTCAGGTTAAGGATCAGGATAAGTTTGAAGAGATCAAAAAGAAAGAAGAAGAGAGCGGATATATAAAGGTCAGATTTATTAAGAATCAGGACGAATCCTACGGTAAGGTCTCCACATTTACCAATTCTGACGGTGATAATTTCGTTATGTTGACCTTCACCAATTCGATGATCACCTTTTGCCGTGACAGATTCCTGAATATCGAGCTTATAACAGAGGATGAGAAGGGCCTTAAGATTCCCAATTCATCTATAGTAAATAAGAGCTTTTTCATTGTTCCGAAAGACTATGTGATCAAGCATAATGACGGTAACTTTGATGTGCTTAAAGATAAGTATGATGAACAAGGAAATGAAACATCTGAACTTGTGAATATATCAATCTATAATGAGACTACATCGGAGTATTATATTGATAATGAGGTTCTGAGAGCCGGTGATATTTTGATAAAGCCCGATTCCAATGATAGATATACAATTAGCAAGACAGATAGTCTGATCGGAGTTTATAATATAAATAAAGGTTATCCCGATTTCAGACAGATCAAGATCTTATATCAAAATGATGAATATTCGATAGTTAAGTCCAATACTATGTATGGACTTAATGCTTATGACTATATTGTTCTTGATTCCGCTACCGTTGATAAGAACGGTAAGACCGGAAAGAGCGATGAATCGGATAAATCCGATTCTAAAGAAGCTTCAAGCGAAGAAGATTCGACTGCGGTAAGCTCCGAAGCGGATTCGGGCGATTCTTCCGATGAGGCTGCGGAAGAAAAATCCGAAGAAGCTTCCTCAGATAGTTCCGAAGCTTCTTCCAAGGATGAAGCTTCAGCAAGTAAATCCGGAGAATCTGCCAATGATTCTTCATCGTCGGCTTCTTCAACAGAAAACAAGGCTTCGGCTGAAAAAACCAACGAAAAAACACAATAAGAATTTGACATTTTATGTAAAACTACGTTAATATTAGATGGGATTTTGTTGGGAATAATAAGAGTTAGGAGTTTGATATTATGAACGTAATGGACAAGTTTTTAAAAGCAATTCAGCTTACTGGGGATGATGAAAGCGGATATTACGATTCGGACGACGGCTACTATGATGGCGGTTCGAAAATTGAATCTTTAAGTAATTCAGCTCCGATAGGGAAGGACGATCCGAGCATAGAGATCTCGGAAGAGAAGGTAAAAAAGGTCGCTCCTAAGGTTGTACCTTCCAAGAGAAAGAATTTAAGCGGCGCAGGAATGGAAGTTTGCGTTATCAAGCCTACAAGCGTAGAGGATGCAAGAGAGATTACAGAGACTCTTTTGGCAAATCGTACGGTTGTACTTAATCTTGAAGGTCTTGATGTTGATATTGCGCAGAGAATCATCGATTTCACTTCCGGTTCCACTTTTGCCATTTCCGGAAATCTGCAGAAGATTTCAAGATACATTTTCATCATCACACCGGCATCCGTTGATATTTCAGGTGATTTCCAGAATTTGCTTAGCGGATTCGGTGGCGGCATTTCAGAAGGACCACAGCAGATTGATTAAGTCAAGACAAGGCTGTTGACGGATGATTTCAGTCAACAGCTCTTTTTTGTATTTTTTACACGAAGGAGTAAGACATCATGGAGAAGTCTCTTACAGTTAATTATCAGGAAAAGCCGTGCTATGATATCATTTTTGATCGTAGCTTTGACGGCCTTTCGGAAGCGATAAAGAATCTTGGCTTTGAAAACAGAAAATTTGCCATTGTTACAGATTCAAATGTCGATAAGCTTTACTCAAAAGAGGTTGAGAATATCATTTCAGGAATCTCCGGTAAAGTTATAAAATGTGTGATCCCTGCCGGAGAGAGCAACAAAAATCTCTCAGAGATCGAGAAAATATATGAACAGCTTATACTTGAGCATTTTGACAGGCATGACCTTATCATTGCTTTGGGAGGCGGTGTTGTAGGTGATATGGCAGGCTATGCGGCTGCGACTTACCTTAGAGGAATCTCTTTTATCCAGATTCCCACTACATTACTTGCTCAGACCGACAGCAGTATTGGCGGTAAGACAGGTGTAGACTTTAAAGGCTATAAGAATATGATCGGCGCTTTCCATATGCCGAAGCTTGTTTATATGAATCTTTCTACTTTGAAAAGTCTTGATGAGCGTCAGTATATATCAGGCTTTGCTGAGGTTATGAAGCACGGACTTATTAAGGATGCTGAGTTTTACACATGGCTTATCGATAATCTCTATGAGATCTGCGAAAGAGATATTGATGTTCTTTCAGAGATGGTTCCCAGAAGCTGTGATATAAAGAGAAGGGTAGTGGAGAAGGATCCAACGGAAAAGGGTGACAGAGCGCTCCTTAACTTCGGACATACTCTGGGACATGCCATCGAGAAAGCCAAGAACTTTGAGCTTATGCACGGTGAATGTGTTGCTCTGGGTTCTGTAGCTGCAGCTTATATTTCCTGGAAGAAGGACATGATCTCGATGGAGGAGTATTACGAGATCAGGGATATGTTTGTTCCGTTCGGTCTTCCAATCTCTGTTGAGGATATTGACGTAGATGAGGTTATAAAGCTCACTAAATCCGATAAGAAGGCTGATTCTGATAAGATCAGGTTCATCCTTCTTAAAAAGGTGGGTAAAGCAGTTACAGATACCACTGTGACGGATGATGAGATGAAAGCAGCTCTTAACGAGATCCTTTATGTTGAAAATAATGATTAAAGAGGTTGATGTATGAATACTAAAATGTCTAAAAAGAAAAAGATATTTCTTTTGGCTGATTATCTTATGATCGCGTTCTTTGTATTTTTGGACCAGTTTACCAAGCACCTTGCTGTTAAACATCTTCAGGATAAGCCGTCGTTTAAGATTATTGACGGTGTTTTTGAGCTTAATTTTTTAAAGAACAGCGGAGCGGCTTTCGGTGTATTGCAAAATCAGAAGGTTTTCTTTATTCTGATCGCACTTATGATACTTATAATCATTTCATACGTTCTTTTCAGAATGCCTGATGATAAGAAGTATAATATCATGCACATTTTGCTGGTGCTTATTGCCAGCGGAGCTGCCGGAAATATGATAGACAGAATAAGATACGACTATGTTGTGGACTTTTTCTATTTTGTTCTTATCAATTTCCCGATTTTCAATGTAGCCGATATATATGTGACGGTTGCTACATTTCTTTTTGCAATTCTGCTTCTTTTTTATTATAAGGAAAATGACTTTAGCTTTTTGAGCTTCAGACAGCAAAAGAAGTTTAAGGAATTCAAATAATGAACATGGAAGAAAATAATAGTTTTGAGTATGTTGTAACCGATGAGTATGAAGGTATGAGAGTCGATAAGCTTATAAGTGAGCTTATTGACTCCTTTTCGCGTTCATACATAAAGAAACTGATAGATGATAAAAAGGTTGTTTGCAATGACAAGACGGTAAAAGCGAGTTTCGTTGTAAGTGAGGGTGACCATATTGTTATGGAAATACCTCCGATAGAGGTTCCGGACATATTACCGCAGGATATTCCGCTTGATATTTTGTATGAAGACGATGATGTACTGGTTGTAAATAAGCCTAAGGGGATGGTTGTTCATCCTGCTGCGGGTCATTATAAGGATACGCTTGTAAATGCCGTTATGTATCACTGTAAGGATAAATTATCGGGTATAAACGGCGTTATGAGACCCGGAATTGTTCACAGAATAGATAAAGATACCACGGGCTCCGTTATAATCTGTAAAAATGACAATGCACATCAGAAAATTGCGGATCAGCTTAAGGATCACACCGTAAATCGTGTATATCACGCAATTTGCTATGGAATCATAAAAGAAGATGAGGGCGATATTGAGACTCTTATAGGGAGAAGTCCTTCTGACAGAAAAAAGATGGCCGTAGTCACATCGGGTGGAAAGTTTGCATCTACTCATTATCGCGTTTTAAAGCGCTTTGAAGGCGATAATTATACCTATATCGAGTGTAAGCTCAAAACAGGTCGAACACATCAAATTAGGGTCCATATGGCTCATATCGGGCATCCTCTTTTGGGAGACGATATTTATGCGCCTTCCAGGAAAAGCAAGTTCAATACGCAGGGACAGTGCTTGCATGCAAAGATACTGGGCTTCAAACATCCCACAACAGGAGAGTATATCGAGACCGATGCACCTCTACCTGAGTATTTTAGCCATTTGCTTGATGTTCTTAAATAATGTAAAATAAAAATACAGAGAAGTTCTTATATTATGCTAAAAAAGGGGTGAGCAATATGAATACAGTGATCACTATCGGAAGACAGTTTGGTTCGGGCGGAAGAGAAATAGGAGAGATGGTTGCTGACCATTTTGGGATTAAGTGCTATGACAAGGAGCTTCTTTCAAGAGCAGCAAAAGAAAGCGGTTTTTGTGAGGAGATGATCCAGAATCACGACGAACGTCCCACAAATTCTTTTTTATATAATCTTGTAATGGACACTTATTCATTCGGCTATAATTCTTCAAGCTTTGTTGATATGCCGATCAGCCACAAGGTTTTTCTTGCACAGTTTGATACTATCAAAAAGATTGCTTCCGAAGGACCTTGCGTGATAGTAGGAAGATGTGCGGATTACGCGTTAAGTGAGTTTGATAATGTGATAAATCTCTTTATCTACGGAGATGAGGACGCCAAGATAAGACGTATCAGAGAGCGCTTTGACGATATTAAATCCGACGATAAAGCCAGAGATATGATGAATAAGAAAGATAAGCAGCGTCAGAGCTACTACAATTACTATTCTTCCAAGAAATGGGGAAGAGCCGACAGCTATGACCTCTGCATCAATTCAAGTAAGCTCGGTATCGAAGGTACTGTAAAATTTATCATCCAATATGTTGAAGATTTTGAGCAGGTTATGAGTGATAAAGCTTGATAATAATATGGATTCAAAAGGCATTTTGCTTATATGTAATAAAGATCATATGAGAGAATGCCTTTTTTGAGTAGATATACTTTTTCGCAAAATTCTAGTTTTACGAAAAGAGAATATGTGATATAATGCAATTGTAGTAAATATATGCTTTTTCATTGGTTTTTTACTATAAATGCTTTAGTTTGGGGGTTAAATCATATGCCTGCTTCTAAGATGAATTATTCCGACAAGATAAACGAGCTACTTGCTCAGTTGCCTGATTTTGTATCCGACTTTATCTATAACTTTGGCCGTGTTGAAAACTATGCGACTAAGCTCGAATATTGTCGTGACATAAAAACCTATCTGGAATTTATCACAAATTTTCTTCCAAAATACTGCGATAAATCCATCAAAGAAATCACACTTAAGGATCTTGGCGAAATTGAGGTCCTTGATATCAACAGATTCCTTACAACACTTGCCGGTAATCACAAAGAAACCACTGTTAAAAGAAAACGTGCTTCGCTTTCAAGTATGTACGGATTCTTTGTTGCTACAGGCAAATTATCAAGAAATCCTATAGCCGCTACCAAGACAATTAAAATCCCCGAAAAAGATGTTATTTATTTAACAAACGATGAGCAAAGGATTTTGCTTGATACTGTTCGTCACGGGACTCATTTGCATGATTCTGTTGCAAAAGTCCATTATATCTATGCTGACAGGGATTCCGCGATGTTCATATTATTGCTTGATACGGGGCTTCGTGTATCAGAGATGCTTGATACGGATATTATTGATTATAATCTTGAGGATTGCAGCGTTGTTGTGACGCGTAAAGGCGGTGATACTCAGGTTATTTATTATTCCGATGAATGCAGAGATTATCTTGATATCTACTTCTCTTCTCAAAAAGCTAAATACGGTCTATCCAACTCTTCTCTTAAGTTTCCCGCGTTCACGACAACAACGGGTAACAGGCTTGGAGTAAGAGCTGTTGAGATGCTTGTAAAGAAGTATGTATCAGTATGTTTACCGGAAAAATCAAGGATAATATCGCCGCATAAGCTGCGTTCAAGCTTTGCAATGAGCTTTTATGCAGCAAGCGACAATAACATATTGTTACTTAAGAAAAAGATGAATCATAAGAGTATACAGACTACCAATATCTATGCGAAAGCGTCTGATACAGCAATGAAGGATTCGAGATCTCTTTTGCAGGGACTAAGGTAATTAAGTAATCACCGGACTAGGTCCTTAACTGGTATAATTGGAATATATATCAACATGATCGTAAATACATCTCCAAGGGCTATAACTGTCGGCTGTGACACAAATATAGTGATTGCCGCTATTAGAAACCTGATAGCTTGCACCACAACAGCCGGACTGATTAACAAAGCCTGTCTTGGCACCTGCTACTTGTCCGTGGGTGTCCTTATCTTCTATTCTTCTCAAGAACCAATTTGATATGGTAATTCCTTCCGGATGTTCGGAAGTCGGAGAAGTAACATAGGTTCTGGTATTAAGGATCTCATGACATAGTTCGTTCTCTTCCGCTGCCTTTAAGATCATTGCCATGTCCATAAGAGTACAATAATGATCTTCGTCATAGATACCGATACAATTGGTAAAATGTGCGGTGTCTGAAAGGCCGAGCTCATCAAGCTTCTCATTCATAAGCTTAACGAATTCTTCCTGTGAACCTGCGACATACTCGGCAAGACACATGGACGCGTCGGCGCCCGAAGGAAGTATCGTTCCGTATAATAAATCCCTGATAGTAAGCGTATCTCCAACTTTAAGGCCAACACAGCTGCAATCGTTGCTATATACATAATTTCCGATTTCCTGCGTCATCACAAAGGTGTCATCAAGATTATCGATATGCTCAACGGCAACAAGAAGTGTAAGAATCTTGGTCATTGAAGCTGGATTGATCTTCACATTCCCATCTTTGGAAGCAATAACCTTACCGTTATCAAGATCAAGTAAAAGAGCGTATGTGCTGATTGTGTTTTCACTTGAAATATAAGCGGTATCATCATTTATTGAGACTTCATAGCCTTCAAAAAAAGATTGTGCATCTTCAGATTTCTTAAGGAAAGGATTCTCTTCTTTTTTCTCATCTTCTTTTACGATAGTATCAACAACAGTCAGATCTTCCGTAGAATTATCGGGAGGAACAACTTCTTCTTTTTTGTGTGTGACTTTTTTTATAAGTAAAACCAATCCGATTATACAAAATAAGAGAATTGCGATAAGTAATATAAAATGTAAGATGATCTCTTTTTTGCGACGCGCTTTATATTCAGAAGCGGATAATCTTTCTCCGTTTCGTTTTCTGTAATGTGCTTTTCTGTAATTTCCCAATATAAACTCCACCCTAATATATAAAATACAACGGTACAATAGTATCATCTATCGACCGTTGTATTCAATATTGAAAAGCAACAAAATTATATAACTAAAATTCTATAACAAAATTACGTCCACAGACTTGAAAAAATTACAAGTTCGTGAATTTCTTGGTACTGTCGCTAAGCTGTTCGGTAACCTTGTTGTTTTCGCCCATTGCTTCACTGATACCCTGAATCTGTCCGACGATCTCAGAAGAATTGGCAGCTGAAAGGTTGATAGCCTGAGTACTTTCCTTAACGGAATCAGTGATGGATACAACAGATTCAGCCATCTTATCCATGATATTGTTGAGGTTATCGGCTTTCATATTGAATTTCTCAAGGATATCATCCATAACTACAGCTGTATTCTCATACTTGTCACTTGTCTCTACGAATGTATCATAATCATTTAATACGTCATTATTGATGAATTCGATAACGTCCATAGCATTGGTTGAGAGTGAATTAACAGCCTCGGTAACCTCATTACTGATTACCTGGATGTTGCCGGCTGTCTGTCTGCTGTTTTCCGCAAGTGCGCTGATCTCCTCAGCAACAACCGCAAATCCCTTACCTGCTTCACCTGCTCTAGCAGCTTCGATTGAAGCGTTGAGAGCAAGGAGGTTGGTCTGTGATGCGATATCAAGGATAACCTTGGTAAGTTCGTTGATCTGTGCAACTTTCTCACTATCTTTAACGGATTTCTCAAGAACAGCGCTGAGTTCTTCGACTTTAACTCCGGTATTTTCTTTCTTTTTGAGTGCTTCGCTCTTAATTTCGTCTGCTTCACGTTTGATGTTCTCAGCAGTATCAGCACCGTTTGCAGCTTCCTGTCTAATCTCATCGGTAGCTGTCTTAACTTCATCAAGCTTGCCGGAAATCTGATCTGCTGTAGTTGAAACGGTATCCATACTTGCTGACAACTCCTCAAGAGCAGCCGATGTATTGGTGATATTATCACTTGCCTTCTCAATCTTAAGCGTCATGGAATCAGATGAAGATGTAAGGACATTGGATCCGTCCTTAACCTCCTTGATAACTCCCTGAAGAGTTTCAATAAAGTTATTGATACCGCTTACGATAAAGCCAAGCTCTGTACTGGTCTTGGTCTTAACTCTGGAGGTAAGATCACCTTCATTATCATTGATTCCTTTAATGATCTTCTGAAGTTCACCGACAATGCTTGTGATCTTCTTACTGATTCTTGTTTCGCTAAGGATAACGCTGATAATAATGATAATAACGAATATAACAACAAGAACAATTGTCTTGCTGAATGCCTGCTGATATAGTGCATTAAGATATATTTCAAGCTGAGCAGCCAATTGTGAAATTGTTTCTTCAGCAACATCATATGCTGCATATGTAGCTTCCTGAGCAGCTAGATATTTACTTATATATATATCCATTGATTTAGCGGCATCAGCAGCTCTAAGTGCAACGATCATTTCATCAACGACGGCACGATATTCTTCCGTTGACCTTCGAACTTCAGCCATCTGCTCGGGACCGTTGGCTGCTTCACTTACGAATATACTTTCTTCCATGAATTGTAATTGGCCATCAATCTTACCTTCTACAGCATCAATATTCTGAAAATATACTTCGTAATTAGCCGGATCGTTGGTACCCATTGATACCGCACCCAATAGTGCGGATATATTACCATCTATTGTTATAATACCCTCGCGGAGTTGTGCTTCATTACTCAAAAGCTCTATTTCTCCGATACTTGCGTTATTTGCAATATGAATAATGTTTTTCATATTGCTGTCCATAATGAATATAGCAATTATGAACATAACAAGCATAACGATATTAACCGCTAAATTTTGGAATCCGATTCTTTGGAAAAACTTTAGTCCTTCTGTTTTAGCTTTTGCGCTATTCTTCTTCACGTTAATGCACTCCTTTCCTCATAAAAGAAAATACACTTCATGAAATAATTATAGCGCAAATTGAATGTACAAAAACACGTTTTAGCGATAATTAAGAGAATTAAGAAATTATTTATAATCGCAGGAATAATAAGGGATTACGAGTGATTCTCCAGCGTATAAAATTGTATCGCTATCAATTGAATTGATCTTACAAATTTCTGAAATATATGATTCGATATTCTGGTAATGATCTTCATTATATTCGCTTGAAGCAAGCTTCCATAGTGAATCACCGGAATGAATCGTTATCGTCTTATAATACTTATACTCCGGAACATATGAATCCGACTGAGCTGATGCCTTGAATGAAAAGATATTAAAAACCGCAACGAACATAACGACAAAAACAATTGCTGATATAAGCATATACTGTCTTCTCACAATCTTCTGTCTTCTGAGCTTATTGTTCCTGATACGGATCTCGCTCTCACTGTTGAATCTCGGATTGTTGTATAAACTTGCTGCTATTGCCATCGCTTCACTCATAACGCACCTCACATAAATGCAAACATATGTTACGAACAACTGTTCTAAAAATAATATACCGAACATATTTTCGTTTGTCAACAAAAATCGAACAAATATTCCGAACAAATATTTGCTTTTTTATATGTGGGTATGTTATACTGTTAAAAAAGATAAGGAGGATTATATGGAAAAAGGCAATATTTCTCGTAAACAACAGGAGATTCTTGACTACATCAAAGAACAGACATTATCCAGAGGATTTCCTCCTTCTGTAAGAGATATTTGTGCAGCGGTTAATCTTAAATCTACTTCTTCTGTCCATGCACATCTTGAGACTTTGGAAAAGAACGGATATATCAGACGCGATCCCACCAAACCGCGTGCTATTGAGATATGCGATGACGGCTTCAATATGGTCAGAACCGAGATCGTAAGTATTCCGGTTATAGGTCAGGTTGCTGCCGGCACTCCCATTCTTGCGGAAGAAAATATAGATTCTTATATCCCCATTCCGGCCAGTATGTGCCCCAAGGGAGCCGATGCGTTTATTCTTAACGTTAAGGGCGATTCTATGATAAATGCAGGTATTTTCAATGGTGACAAGCTTTTTGTTCAGGTTTGCAATACTGCAAAAAACGGCGATCAGGTAGTTGCGCTTATTGATGATTCCGCTACGGTCAAGACCTTTTACAAGGAGAAGGATCATATAAGACTTCAGCCTGAGAATGACAATATGGATCCGATCATTGTCAGTGACTGCACTATTTTGGGTAAAGTTTTCGGTATAATGCGTTTTTATTGATTATAACTATCCCAAATACTTGCTTATGTAATATAAAAGCGTACAGATAAATGTATCTGTACGCTTGTTTTATTTACTATGTATTTTATTTGCTTAATTCATCTTTTTCGATTAGCTTTCCGTCTCTCCAGATTCTCTCAAGATCGTAGAATAAACGATTTTCACTATCAAATACATGAACTATGATATCGCCGAAATCAAGAAGGATCCACTTTCCTGTATCATAGCCTTCGACATTTTTGGTCATATGTCCGGCTCTTCCGAGTACATCCTGAACATTGTCTGCAAGTGCCTGTACCTGGTTGATGTTGGTTCCGCTTGCTATTACAAAGTAATCTGCAATTGTTGAAATGTTGCTGATATCAATTGTATGAACGTCCTCTCCTTTTCTGTCTTCGAGAGCTTCTATGGCAAGTGCCGCCATCTTCTTTGAAATATCTATATCTGACATAGTCACCTCTTTACTTGTAGTACTTTTTATAAAAAAGATAGGCATCCATGGTGGAGTTATCTATCTCTTTTCCGATAGTCTGTAAATATATCACCGAATCATGAAGTATATGAGCAAGACACTTATCAATATCTGTAAAAGCTTCTTTTCTGATCTCATCCATTCCTTCAAGCGGTTTACGTGAAGGTTCTATAAAATCAGCAATATATATGATCTTTTCCAGTAAAGACATATCTTCTTTTCCGGTAGTATGCCATCTTATGGCATTAAGTATTTCTGTATCATATACATCGTATTTGGTTCTTGCCAAATATACTCCTGCTTTTGCGTGTAGCAGCGAATGATTCTTTTTTTCGGTTTCCGAAAGTTCGATATTATTCTTTTTGCAGAGCTTGATCTGATCTTCATGTGACATACATTTCGCACAATCATGAAGAAGTCCGGCAATAAGAGCTTTATCAATATCAGCACCGAAGACCATTGCCATACTTGTTGCGGTATATGCAACACCGAGTGTATGGGTGAATCTTTCGGGTTTAAGTTCTCCCTCCAGTGTTTTTCTTATCTTTTGCACTGTATCATTATCTAAAGTCTTCATTTATAAAGTCCTTTTATGCAGATATATTCAATACACTCATCCGGAAGCATGTATCTTACAGATCTTCCCATTCTTATCTTTTGTCTGATATCGGTAGCGGAGATATCAACTCTGTTAAATGCAAGGAGTCTTATATCCGCACCATACATCTTGGCAAGTTCTCTTCTCTTTTTATCAAGGGCGGGAAGATCGTCTTCTTCTCTAACCGCTGCAAGTATAATGCATGATTGTAATAGGTCTTTGAACTTATACCAGGATTCTATTCCTATTACTGAATCACCACCGAGGATAAGATATAGCTCATCTCCGGGGTACATGAGCTTTAGTTCTTCGATCGTATTGTATGTATAGGTTCCGTTTTCCTTATCTATTTCTATTCTGGAACAAGTAAAATACGGGTTGTCATTGATAGCCATTTTGACCATCTGATACCTGGTATCACCGTCTGACACCTCTGTTCTGTTTGGCATATGCGCCAGATTACCCGGGATATATATTACTCTATCCAAAGAAAACTGCTCTCTGGCAGCTTCTCCCAGTAAAAGGTGTCCGTTATGAATAGGATCGAATGTTCCGCCAAGTATACCAATTTTTCTGCATTCCATAAATATGCCTCCATATGGTATTGATTTGATAGAACTAAATAAAAATAAGAATACTCTGATTAAGCATTAGCCTTTTTGGCCTTTGGAAGAATGATCTTAGGCTCATCCTTAAAGGGTTTGTATAAAACGATCTTTCTTCCGATTACCTGGATAAGCTCGGAACGTGTTCTTTCCGAGATCATGATCGCTACATTGGTTACATCTTCTATGCAATTCTTAAGAACAGTTATCTTAACGAGCTCGTGTGTATTAAAAGTCTCGGCAATGGCATCTGTAATTTCGGGAGTAACAGTAGCTTTACCGATCTGGAATACAGGTTCAAGCTCTGAAGCAAGACTCTTAAGATAAGCGCGTTGTTTACTTGTAAGGTTCATTTAAATATCATCCTCTTCGTTATCAATATCATCATCTACCGGCTGTGTGTCGGCATTTCTGTAATATTCAAAGCTATATCCGTACATTCTTACGGTATCGCCTTCGTTTATATGAAGCTTTTCAAGCTCGTCCAAAATACCGTTATCTGCAAGGAATTTCTGGAAGAATGCGAAACCTTTCTCGGAATCCAGGTTGGTATAACCAAGCATCTTCTCAATCTTAGGTCCTTCAATAACGTATTCGCCGGCATCCGAATCATATTCGACTGTAAATGCTTCATCCTGTTCACGAGCCATTGTCTCGGGGAAGAATTCCTGCTCGAATACGATTTTCTCCTTAGGCATCTCAGATATCGTCTTACTTACATAGTATAACAATTCTTTAATACCTTTTCCAGTTAGGGTTGAGGTCGCAAACACTTTGACGCCCATGGGTTCGTACTTTTCGCGGATTTTACGAATGATCTCCGCATCCTCACCGTCAGGCAACATATCGATCTTGTTGGCTGCAATAACCTGAGTTCTCTTTGAGATATCTGCGTTATATTTAGCCAGCTCAGCGTTGATTGCTTCGATATCTTCTATAGGATCACGTCCTTCTGTTGATGCCGCATCTACAACGTGTATCATCATGCGTGTTCGCTCGATATGACGCAAAAACTCATGACCAAGCCCTGCTCCGTCAGCCGCACCCTCAATAAGACCGGGAATATCGGCAACTACAAATCCGGGTGCGTCGTTAAGATCAACAACTCCGAGCATTGGGGAAAGTGTTGTGAAATGATAATTGGCGATCTTGGGCTTGGCATTTGATACTTTTGAAAGGAATGTAGATTTTCCGACATTAGGGAATCCAACAAGACCTACGTCTGCAATTACTTTAAGTTCCAAAAGGACTTCAAGAGTTATTGCGGGCTGGCCGGGCTGTGCATACTTAGGGGCCTGCATTGTTGAGGTTGCGTAGTGCATATTACCGTTACCTCCGCGTCCGCCTTTAAGTATTACAGCTTCTCTGTTATCGCCGCTCATATCGGCAATTACCTTGCCTGTAACCGCTTCTTTAACGACAGTTCCTTCCGGAACCTTTATATAAAGATCCTCGCCATTTTTACCATGGCAACGTCTCTTATTTCCATCCTGACCGTTCTCTGCTTTATACTTTCCGCCGTAGTGAAAATCGGCAAGCGTATTAAGGCCTTCATCGACAACAAAGATAACATCGCCGCCTTTTCCGCCGTCACCGCCATCAGGGCCGCCGTTCGGCACATATTTTTCTCTTCTGAAAGAAACATGACCGTCGCCGCCTTTTCCGCTTTGTATAAAGATCTTGGCTTTATCTACAAATACAGGCATCTTTTTACCTTTCTTATAATAAAATCTGCGAATATATTCGCTGTGAAAAAATGGGCTCCAAACACTAAGTTTGAAGCCCGATTAAATAATTACTTATTCTCTACAGGATGAACGCTGGCCTGCTTTTTATCTCTGCCCTTGCGCTCAAATCTAAGAACACCATCAACAAGTGCAAACAATGTATCATCTTTACCGATTCCTACATTAACACCGGGATGAATGTGTGTTCCGCGCTGTCTGTATAAAATATTACCGGCCTTTACGAATTGTCCGTCAGCTCTTTTTGCTCCAAGTCTCTTGGATTCTGAATCTCTACCGTTCTTGGTTGATCCAACACCCTTCTTATGAGCAAAAAATTGAAGGTTCATATTC
>JAEEGL013759285.1_pt1 | contig 65293 bp, 67 predicted proteins | sample 9134231 | NCBI WGS metagenome assembly JAEEGL01 (sample SAMN16246548, study PRJNA631951) | gut metagenome | biome: gut microbiome; feature: rumen; material: fiber-attached | host: Bos | place: Iran: Karaj | collected 2018-10
AAATGCATTCTTGATTTTGGCAAAATTCTGATCCACGAAGTCATTCACGTTCATGTCGTAGTAGCATGCTGCTGCGACCAACGCGGCCTTCGCGTTCTCCTTATTGTGGTCACCCGGAACACCTAGGGAATTAACGAGCTCTGTGATCTTGTCGCTCTCAACCGGATAGCCAATCTTGGTGCCCGGAGAAAGCTGTGCGAGACGCTCAGAATTTTCGTTAAATTTGTAGTAAACACAATAATCTTCAGGAGATTGGTAGGCTGCAATATGACCTTTAGCGTTCCAATAATCTTCGATGCTATAGTGGCGGTCGAGGTGGTCTTGTTCTACGCGAACCAGAACTGCAATATGTGGCGATTTCTCGAGGTCCCAAAGCTGGAAGCTGGACATCTCATAAACCACAACATCGTCCGGTTTTAATTCGTCAAGTACTGAAATCGATGGAATTCCGATGTTACCGACTAGGTGCACACTAGCGCCCACAGCCTTCAAAATCGCCACGGTGAGACAACAAGTGGTACCTTTGCCTTTGGTTCCGGTCACGCCAATAATTGGGCATGGGCAATGATCGAAGAAATATTTGGTCATGCTAGAAGCGCCAGGTAGCGGCCTAACAGACGGACTGCGCAAAACCAAATCGAACCCAGACAAATCTTCCTTGCGGATTTCTTCGTCTGTAAAATGATCAAAAACCTTAAATTCGGCATTAAATTTCTTAGAAAAGTATTCTTCAGAGGCTTGGCCTTCTTTGCCGTAGCCCAGCAATGCGATTTTCATATCTTAATTATATCACCAAAAAAGAATTAGCCCTAGAAGAGCTAATTCTTTTAACGGTTATCTTTGTGTGAGGTGCCAAGAGAGGTCGATCGAGTTAAACTCGAGGCGAAGCCTTTCTCGTCCAGCCAAGACATCGAAGATGTGGAGAGTTGCTTTGCCCGCAAAGCGAATGTGCGTGCGGAGCAGCTCAGTGATTTCGGTTTCGACTCCGCCAGGTCGCTTAAAGGTAAGCGGCTGGCAAGGCGTCATTTCGTAACCGAAAAGAGCCATCACTTCGACCCGTTCATCTTGGTTATTAAGAATTGTATTTTTCATAAAGACTCCTTGAAATTATTAAAAGAGTCATTTATGCGAGCCTGATTTATTGGCTCCTGGCTACGGTCATAAATGACGATAACCGCAGCTTTTAGCTTTTCTCTATGCCAGTGACCGAAGTATAGCTAGAGATACTTTTATTATATCAAAAATGGCCCATAAGCGTGATACAATAAAAATATGAAGAAAATCGTTGAAGTCAAAAACTTCAAGATGAGCTTTAATGGGAAAACCGTAATTAAAGACCTCGATTTTGAAGTGAATAAAGGGGAAATTTTTGGCTTGCTCGGCTCGAATGGCTCCGGCAAGACCACAACCATACGTACGCTCCTAAATCTCTATGAGCCAACCGGTGGCGAACTGCTCGTCGACGGCAAAAGATTCGATGCCAACTCTGATGTAACCGTTGGTTATCTTCCAGAGGAGCGTGGTCTCTACAAAAAGGAAACCGTCATCGACACTATGGTTTATTTCGGCAACCTAAAAGGCCTCAAAAATCCGCGCGAGTGGTCTGAAAAATATCTCAGTCGCGTCGGTCTCGCCGATAAGCTAAATGAAAAAACCGAAAAACTTTCCACTGGTCAGCAGCAAAAAGTTCAGCTCGGTATCTGCATTATGAGTAACCCAGAGCTCCTGATTCTTGATGAGCCAACCAAGGGTTTCGACCCGGTCAACCGCAAGCTCCTCATGAATATCATTGATGAGCTCCACAAAAAGGGAACCACAATTATCTTGATTACTCACTATATGGACGAAGTGGAACGTCTTTGCGACCGCGCTGTTCTCTTGAAAGACGGCGTTGCCCACGCATACGGCACAATTCCAGAAATCAAGAAAAAATTCGGCAATAAGTCGCTCGATGAAATCTTTGTCGAGGTCTATGGAGGTATCGATGAGTAAAATTGGTATAGTCTTTAAATTTGAAACCATCCGTCAGCTCAAGAAGCCATCCTTCTGGATTTCTCTCTTGCTTCTTCCAGTAGCGATTTTGGCCGTTTTTGGCCTCTCCGCTCTCCAGAGCAGCAGTATTGAAGACAATATCTCTGGCACGGATTTTAGCGAGAAAAAAGTCGGTCTCACCGATGAAGCTGGCATCTTCTCTGAAGAAAACCCGATGTTTGTGAAGGTTGAATCAGAAGAAAAAGGTATCGAAAGCATCAACAATAAGTCTCTCGACCTCTATTACTATGTTCCGGCCAACTTCGCGAGCCAGGCTTCGATCAAAATCTACGATCGCGCTGAAGATACTCGCCTCATGTCCTTCAACCAGATTCCATTTGCGAATGCACTTAAGGCGGAAGTTTATAAGCACATCGATCCAAAAGATATTGCCATCATCGAAAATAACGTTCAATACGAGACCATTGATCTCGACGAAGAAGGCAATCCGACCAGTGTCATGGGGCGCGCAATTATTCCGCTCGCCATCTTGGTTGTGTTCTACATCTTAATCTGTGTCTTCGGTAACCGCCTCACTATGGCACTCGTCGAAGAAAAAGAGAACCGCATTTCTGAGATGATTTTGACCTCAATTTCGGCCAAAAGTCTCGTGATTGGGAAAATCCTTAGCCTCATCGTGCTCGGCTTCGTCCAAATTGCCGTGTTTGTGGCCCCAATTATCGCCGGCGTCATCATCTACCGCGATAATCCAATGGTGGCAAGCATTCTTTCGTCGATTCAGATTGATCCATGGGCAATCATCAGTAACCTCTTGCTTCTCGTCTTGTCCTACTTCCTCTTTGCTGGAGCTTGTACTCTTACTGGTTCACTTGTTCCAACCGCTCGTGACGCCTCGCAATATATAGGTATCGCAATGATGGGTACGATTATGCCGCTCATATTCTTCCAGAACTTCTTCTCAACCGATCCAAACATCGTCACCTACATCCTTTCGTATTTCCCACTCTCGGCCCCAATCGCCTTGATGCTTCGAAATGCAGTTGGTAGCTTGCCAACCTACGAGCTTATCCTTGGTATTCTGGATCTCGCTATTTCGTCCTCCGTCATCCTCTGGCTCACCGTGAGAAGCTTCCAAAAGAACGCCATCAACTTCTCTGTTGTGAAACCACATTTCGGTAAAAGAAAAAGTTGGAAACGCGCCTAACAAAAATGCCGGCCTAGAGCCGGCAATTTTTGTGTTATAATATAAAAATGAATATTTGGCAAGAGCTACCAAGACCATTTCTCATTCTCGCCCCAATGGAGGGTGTAACAGATATGGCTTTTCGCCAGGTGATCGCAAAAGCCGGTCGCCCAGACCTTTTTTATACCGAATTTACGAATGTTTCTAGCTTCGCCTCAGAAAAAGGCCGTCACAACGCCCTTGAACGTCTTAGGGTCGCCAAAACAGATGCGCCAATTATTGCTCAAATCTGGGGCAAGAATCCCGACCACTTTTCGGAGCTCAGCTCAGCGCTCCAGTCGCTTGGCTTCTCTGGTGTAGACCTAAACTTTGGCTGCCCAGATAAGCACGTCAATAAGGCTGGCGGTGGCGCCGCTATGATTAAGACTCCAGAGCTTGCAGTTGAATGTTACCAAAAGGTTAAAGCCGCCACAAATCTCCCTGTTTCGATCAAAACTCGTCTTGGATTCACCTATCTTGATGAATATAAAACCTGGCTCCCAACTCTTCTGAACGAGCATCCTGCCGCTCTGACGGTTCACCTTCGTACTCGCAAGGAAATGTCGAAGGTTGCCGCACACTACGAGCTGATTCCAGAGATTCTCAAAATGCGCGCCGAAATTAGTCCAGAGACGAAGCTTATTATCAATGGCGATATCAAAGATCGTGCCGCTGCTCTCGAGCTCCATCAAAAGTTCCCAGAGGTGGACGGATTTATGATTGGTCGCGGAGTCTTCCAAAATCCGTACTGTTTTACAGATCACATCGGCACCCACGACGAGCTAATGGAGCTTTTGAAGCTGCACCTAGATTGCTACGAAGAGATGTTTGCCTCCGCAGGTGATGAGCCAGCCCACTACCCATACGAACCCCTCAAGCATTTCTACAAAATCTACATCAATAATTTCCCAGGCGCCTCTGATCTTCGTGCCAAACTAATGGAAACTCACTCCATCGCCGAAGCGCGAGAAATCCTAGCCGCTTTATCCTAGACTAAATTGACAAAACGCTAGCAATATGCTATAATTATAAAGGTATGGCTAAAGCCATTGTTTTTTAACAAACGTGCAAAAAAACACAGCTGAAATGGAGGGAAATTATGAGTAAATATTCAGATGTATTGGAAAAGTTCTTAGACTTTCAGAGAAGGTCTAGTGATAGACCAAACGAAGAAGAATTACTGAAGATTCATGAAGATGCAAAGCCTTACACTGAAGATTTCTTAAGAGAAGGCTTCGAACCGGAGTCACTTATTAAGATTCTGGGGTTCGAGACCATCTTGGACCATTCCGACTTGGCTGACGAAAATGTTCTGAATCTGGCCCGCAAAAAGTGGGTACGTAAGAATATCAAAGCTGTTTTAAAGAATGATTTCAAAAACCTGCCATACGATATCACTCCAACCTTCGTAGCGGAGAACTGTGATGAGAGATATCTCCACGATCTTGCTGAAGATTGTATGCTTATTGAGTCATACGTAGGCGAAGGTGGTGATTCTAAAGTCCTATTTGATAGGGTTGTTGAAGTTTACGGTTACAAAGACTATGACGTAATTGCAACCGTCATCACCTATGGATCGGTCTCTGAATTTGATGAGGACAAACTGAGAGAGTCTTTTGCAGAAGCAAAACTAGTTGACGCTAACAAAGACTACTATGCTCAGCTACTCACAGTCAGTGGCTATTGGAGTTACGATGATGCCGAAAAGATAGCCAGCGGAAAACTTTACTAAGCACGTTTCAAAGAGCGCTCGACCAAAAGTCGGGCGCTTTTTTGCGCTAAACTTCTGTTTACGCTATAATTGGCGTTATGCAAGATTTACTAAAACGCCTCGAGGCTCTGTCTGAAAATGTTGCTGCCGCCTGGGAAAAACTCAAGATGGCAGATAAGCTCGCATCTCTTAAAAAACTCGAGGAGGAAGTAAATGAACCTGAGCTTTGGCAAAATCCAGAACGCGCCAAGGAGAAGAATCAGGAGCTCGCAAAGCTCACCGATGAAGTCCAGCCTTGGCAACTCCTAAAAACGCAAGCCGAAGATCTGAAAGAACTTCTAGAACTGGGAGATGAAGAATTAAGAGAGGAACTAGATTCTCAAATTTCCGCCATGGAGGAAACTTTTGCAAGCCTCAAAAAAGCCCTACGATTCAACAGTCCCTACGATAGTAAGGACGCAATTCTAAGAATTACTGCTGGTGTTGGTGGAACTGAGGCTATGGATTGGTCCGGCATGCTCGAGCGTATGTATCTCAGATTTGCCGAACAAAACGGCTTCAAGGCGGCCCAAATCGAACGTCAAGAAGGTGAAGAAGCTGGCATCAAAACCGGCGTCTATGAAATCTCCGGCCCAAACGCCTATGGTACTCTGAAATCCGAGCACGGCGTTCATCGCCTAGTTCGCCTCTCGCCATTCAATGCAAACAACCTACGCCAAACTTCATTCGCTCTCGTTGAAATTCTCCCTGTTATCAAGGCTGATACGGACGTCAAGATCGACGAAAAAGATCTCCGTATTGATGTCTATCACTCCGGTGGTCATGGCGGCCAGTCCGTCAACACGACGAACTCCGCTGTCCGTATTACTCATCTTCCGACCAACACCGTTGTTGCCATCCAGAACGAGCGCTCCCAGCTCCAAAACAAGGAGAAAGCCATGGAAATTTTGCGTGGCAAATTAGTCCAGATGCAACTTGAGCAACGCGCCGCCACCATCGGTGAGCTTCGTGCTGGTGAATCCGCCGGCTGGGGTCAGCAAATTCGAAACTATGTTCTCCAGCCATATCGCCTCGTAAAAGATACTCGTACTGGCTATGAAGAGACGGATACCGATGCGGTTCTAGACGGCAAAATCGGCGGCTTCATCGACGCCTACCTAGAGAGTCTCTAGTCTAAAACCCGCCACCCCTTGAATTTCGAACCAAAAATGTTATAATAGATAAAGTAGTGGGTGTCCATTAATTTTTTTCTCATAAAAGGAGGTGGCTTATATGAGAAGACCAAAAGAGTTGAACGGTGATGTATTTTTTATAGGTCAAACCGGAAAAGCAATGCGACCGGCAGGAATTAATGAAGTTCGTTTCGGCTTCAAGCTCCACGACGAAGTAATGAATTCAGTTGCACACTTTACTGCTGTTCTGGGTATCCTGGGCTATGATGATGAAGAGGAAACACTCATTCTCACAGCCGACAAGGATAGCGGTGTCAACATTACGACGGCAGTCGCAGCCGCAAGAGCATTCCTTCGCCATACTGGAAGTATCGCAACTGCGAAGAACTATCTTGGCCTCGACAGAACAGAGGTCGTAAGAAATGTTCATATCCTTCTTCTGGAGGAAGAAATGTCCGTCACTATCTCGAAGCGTTTTCCCGTTTCATTACTCAAGGCGCAGGGTTAATCCCTGCGCTTTCTTTTTGCGCAAAAAAATCGCGAAAAATCCTCAAATTTTAAGATAAAAACCCTTGTAAATCATCATAAAACGTGATAAAATAAACATGTTATCTAGACGAAGGAGTAGGTCCACCCCTGGAAACCACTCGTAGGTCTAGTTTTAATAGTGTTAAAAAATTTAAGGGAAAGGAAATAGAATGCAAGTCATTCTCGGCACCAAAATTGGTATGACCCAGATCATCGGCGCTGATGGTATCGTGACTCCAGTTACGATTCTTCAAGCCGGCCCAGCCACAGTGACTCAGATTAAAACCGTCGAAACCGATGGTTATAACGCTGTGCAGGTGGGTTACGGTCAGGGTAAGAATCTGAGCAAGTCGGTTTCCGGCCACCTCAAAAAGGCTGGAGAAAATATCAACCCTAAGGTCCTTAAGGAATTCCGCGTTGAGGAACTTCCTGAAGGTATGAAACTTGGTGACGTTATCACCGTCGAAAGCTTCAACCTTGGCGATAAGGTCGCTGTGACCGGTATCTCAAAAGGTAAAGGCTTCGCTGGCACCGTCAAGCGCTGGAACTTCCAGGAATCCCGCAACACCCACGGCTTCAAGGGCGACATTCGTAAAGTCGGTTCTATCGGCTCAATGTACCCACAAAAAGTCTTCAAGGGTAAAAGGATGCCAGGACGTATGGGCCACGACCAAGTTACTGTTAAAAATCTTGTTGTCGCCTACATCGACAAAGAAAACAACCTCCTTGGTCTTAAGGGCGCTGTCCCAGGTCCAAAGAACGGTATCGTAAGCGTGGAGGGAAAGGACTAATATGGCTACATTAAACAAAGATGTCTTCGGCCTCTCAGTCGAAAACCACGAACTTATCAAACTCGCTTATGACGCATACCTCGCAAACTCACGCAGCTCTCATGCTAAAACCATGACCCGCGCAGAAGTTAGCGGTGGTGGCAAAAAACCATGGAAACAAAAAGGTACTGGTCGCGCACGCTTTGGCTCAACCCGCAACCCTATCTGGCGCCATGGTGGTGTTGCCTTCGGTCGCACCGGTGAAGAAAACTTCACTAAGAAGATCACCAAATCTGCAAAGAAAATTGCAATCCGCCAAGCTCTTTCAATCAAGAATGCTGAAAAAGCTGTCAAAACCTTTGCCGCTGAAGTTAAATTCACTGGCAAAACCAAAGATGCAGCCAAGGTCTTGAAAGATATGAAGCTCGACGGTAAAAACGTTCTCGCTGTTGTTGCAGAGAAAACTCCAGAAGTTCTTCGCTCAACCAACAACATCGAAAACCTCAAAGTTGTTCGCGCAACCTACCTTAACGTTTTCGATATCATGAACGCTGACGCTATCGTCTTCGACGAAGCTGGCCTTAAAGCTGCAACTGATTGGCTCATGGGAGAGGAGAAATAATTATGGCAACTAAAGAAACCAATATCAAACTCCACCTCTTGGAACCACGCGCAACCGAGAAAACCTATCGTGAACAAGCTAAGCGCACCTACGCTTTCGTCGTCAAAAAGACCGACACCAAGCAAGCAATCGCAAAGCTCGTTGAAAAAGAATTTGGTGTTACCGTCACCGATATCCGCACTTTGATTCGCGACGGCAAGAAGACCAAATTTAGCAAAGGCAAACACGCTTATCCAGGCATCACTCATCGCCAGGACAAGAAAATCGCCTATGTTACATTGAAAGATGGCGACTCAATCAAAGTATTTGAAGAGCCAGAAGCTGATAAAAAGGCTGAAAAAGCCGTAAAAAGCGACGCAAAGGAAGCCAAAAAAGCTGAAAAAGCTAAAAAGGCAGACAAGAATGCCGCTAAGGAGAATAAATAATGAGTATTAAAGCTTATCGCCCAACTACTCCAGCCCAACGTCAAAAAACGACTGAGGACTACGATCAAATCACGACCAAGAAGCCTCTAAAATCCCTTCTTCAATCCAAGAAGCAGGTGGCTGGTAAAAACAACGCTGGTCGTATCACCGTCCGCCATCGTGGTGGTGGTGTCAAACGCCATTATCGTATCTTGACTCACAACCTTCCAAAGAATCTTACTTTGACCGTTGAGGAAATCGAGTACGATCCAAACCGCAGCGCACGTATCGCTCGTGTTAAGGATCAAAACGGTGTTTATTACTATGTTATTGCTGATACCAAGATGACTAAGGGTACCACCTTCTCAACTGGTGACGAGGCTTCTGTCGAAGATTCCAACCGTATGGCTCTCGAAAACATCCCAGTCGGTACCTTCGTTTATGCAATCGAAATCACCCCAGGCCGCGGCGCTCAAATGGTCCGCGCAGCTGGTGCTTCTGCTCAGCTCATGGCAAAAGAAAATGGCTATGCCACTCTCAAGATGCCATCAGGTGAAGTTCGTAAAGTTCTTTCAGCCTGCGAAGCATCAATCGGTGTAGTTTCTAACCTTCAGCACCAAAACGTTAAGATCGGTTCAGCTGGTCGCCGCCGCCGCAAAGGCATTCGCCCAACGGTTCGTGGTGTCGTTATGAACGCAACCGACCACCCACACGGTGGTGGTGACGGTGGTCGCCACGGTACTGGTAAAGCACCACGTACTCCATGGGGCCAACTCACTCTTGGTTATCGTACCCGTCATAATAAGAAAACTAATAAAATGATCGTGCGCAGTCGCCACGAAGGAAAGAGGAAATAATGTCTCGTAGCCTTAAAAAAGGTCTATTCATAGACTACAAACTCGCAAAGAAAGTTGCCGCTCTCTCCGCCGAAGACCGCACCGTTATTAAGACTTGGGCTCGCCAGTCAACCATCTCTCCAGAAATGGTCGGCCGCACCATCGCCGTTCACAACGGTCGTATGCATGTCCCAGTTTTCATCTCGGAAAATATGGTCGGTCACAAGCTTGGTGAATTTGCGCCAACTCGTAAATTTAAACGCCACGGTGGTAAAAAAGCTGCTGAGGCTGCTGCTGCGAAAGGAAATAACTAATTATGACTACTACTCATTTCGCACACGCATATGAAAAAGGCATCGACAGCCAACCAAGGAAAACTAGCGTAGTTGCTAGCCTCGTCCGCGATCGTTATGTCGCCGACGCTGTCGTTATCCTTGAAAATACCCCACGCCGTGCAGCTAAAGCTGTCCGCAAGGCTATTGAATCAGCAAATGCAAACCTCTTGAACAACTCAAAGGTTTCCATTGATCCAAAAACTATTCGTATCTCACGCATCTCAGTAACTGCAGGCACACGCATGCGTCGTTATGTCCCAGCTTCTCGTGGTCGCGCTTTGCCATACGAAAAGGTATCAAGTAACATCTTTGTCGAGGTCGCCGGCGAAGAAAAAGTAAAGAAGGAGAACAAGTAACATGGGTCAGAAGGTTAATCCCATCTCTTACCGTCTCCAAGTCAGCAAAGACTGGTCTTCCAAATGGTTTACTTTGAAGAAGTCCGACTTCCGCAAGTACTTGGCCGAAGACGCTAAGATCCGCGAAGTGGTCGAAAACCGCTTCAAGGCTCGCCCGACTATTGCTAAGGTCAATATCGAGCGCTCCGCCAACCTTACCACCGTTATCATCTTCACCGCTAAAGCAGGTGCAGTGATCGGTAAGCAGGGTGCAGGCATCAACGAACTCAAAAAAGAGCTCGAAAAAATCGTTGACACCCCAATCCGTATCAACGTTGAAGAAATTAAAAAACCAGAACTAAACGCCAAGCTCGTCGCAGAAAACATTGGTTTCCAACTTGGAAAGCGTATGAATTTCCGCCGCGCAGTCAAGATGGCACTTCAATCAACTATGAACGCTGGTGCAAAAGGTGTTCGTATCGAAGTTTCTGGACGTCTTAACGGTGCTGAAATGTCCCGCCGTGAAAAGTTTATTGAAGGCTCAGTGCCTCTACATACTCTTCGCGCCGACATCGATTTCCACTGCTTCCACGCTCCAACCATCGCTGGTATCGTTGGTGTTAAAGTTTGGATCTACAAGGGAGAGAAATAATTATGGCTATTTTACTTCCAAAGAAAACTGCACACCGCAAGGTTCGCAAAGGTAAAAACGAAGGCGTCGCAACCCGCTGCAATACGGTTGCTTTCGGTGATTATGGTCTCATGTCTGTGGACAATGAACGCATAACCAGCCGTCAAATCGAAGCTGCCCGCCAGGCTATCACTCGTTACATCAAACGTGGTGGTAAAATCTGGATTCGCATCTTCCCACACACCCCAGTCACCAAAAAACCTCTCGACGTTAAAATGGGTTCCGGTAAAGGTGAACCACAATTCTTCGTCGCTAAGGTCAAAGCTGGCACAGTTATGTTTGAAATCGCTGATGTTACTGAAGAGCAAGCCAAAGAAGCCCTTCGCTTGGCTTCCCACAAGCTCCCAGTACGCTGCAAAATAATTAAGAAAGAGGAGTTCTAATATGGCACACACATTAGCAGGGATCGTTACCTCGGACAAGCGTGATAAGACCATTACCGTCTCCATCGCCAGCCGTGAAACACACCCTCTCTATCGCAAGCAATATACTCACACTCGTAAGTACACTGCTCACGATGAAAACAATGAAGCAAAACTCGGTGATCGTGTCGAGATCGTAGAATGCCGCCCATTCTCAAAGACCAAATCCTACAAATTGGTTAAGGTCCTCGAGCGTGCACACGGCACCGTCGAACTAAAAGAAGAAGTCACCGACGTTCTCCCAGAAAAGGAGGAAGCATAATATGATACAACAGGAAACCCGTCTTAAAGTAGCCGATAACAGCGGTGCCAAGGAACTTGGCGTCATCCGTGTTCTCGGTGGTACCCGCGCCCGCTACGCACATGTTGGCGATATCGTCACCTGTAGCGTTAAAGACGCTGATCCACATGGCAACACCAAGAAGAAAGCTGTCGTCAAGGCAGTTATCGTCCGCACCGTTGCTCCAATTCGCCGTCCTGATGGATCAACCATCCGCTTCGATGAAAACGCCGCCGTCCTCGTGAACGACGATAAGACTCCAAAAGGCACCCGTGTCTTTGGTCCTATCCCACGCGAACTTCGTGACCTCGGCTTCAATAAAATTATCAGCTTAGCACCGGAGGTACTCTAATATGGCACAAAATTTGAAAACCGGTGATAAGGTTATGATCATTGCAGGCGCCAAAAAAGGTACTTCTGCCAAGATCGTTAAGGTCAAAGATGGCAAAGCTTGCCTCGAAGGTATCGGCATTCGCGAACGTCACATGAAGAAATCTTATTTGAACCCACGCGGTGGCAAGAAAGATATTCATGTTGGTATCGATCTCTCAAACTTGAAGCTCGTTGAAGCTGCCAAGTCAGAGAAGAAAGCTGAGAAAAAATCCGCTAAAGCTAAGAAAGGAGCTAAATAATGGCAGATGCTAAATATGTACCACGCCTAAAGGAGCTCTACACTAAAGAGCTTAAGGCGAAACTCATGAAGGAACTCGATATCAAAAACGTTAGCCAAGTTCCTGAACTTAAAAAAGTTATCGTTTCTTGCGGTGTTGGCAAAAAACGTGAAGATAAGAAATTCACCGAGACTGTTGAGCTTACTCTCGCCAAAATCACTGGCCAAGCTCCAACCTCACGTCTCGCCAAGAAATCAATCGCAACCTTCAAAATTCGTAAAGGCATGGGCGCCCCAGTTGGTTACCTCGTGACCCTTCGCAACGACAAGATGTATGAATTTGTCGATCGTCTTATCAACATTGCACTTCCACACGTTCGTGACTTCCACGGCGTTTCCAAGACTGCATTTGATAAGCAAGGTAACTACAACCTCGGTCTCAAAGAACAAACCGTCTTCCCAGAAATCACCTTCGAAGATGCTTCAGTTCTCCACGGCCTTGAAGTAACATTCATTATTAAAAATGGTTCAAAGGAAGGAAGCCTAAAATTGTTAGAACTCTTCGGAATGCCGTTTGTTAAGGAGGAAAAGTAAGATGGCTAAGAAATCTGCAGTCCTCCGCGACGAAAAACGCCGCAAAATGTACGAAAAATACGCTGCAAAGCGTGCTGAGCTAAAAGCTGCTGGTGATCAAGAAGGTCTCCAAAAGCTTCCAAAGAACAGCTCAATCACTCGTCTCAAAAACCGTGACCTCCTTGATGGTCGTCCACGTGGTTATATGCGCCGCTTCGGTATGAGCCGTATTACCTTCCGTGAAAAAGCAAGCAAGGGTGAAATCCCTGGTGTAACAAAGAGTAGCTGGTAGGAGAAAGGAAAAGATATGTCATTACAATCAACAGATCAAATCGCTGACCTCATTACCCGCATTCGTAACGCTGATATGGTTGGCAAAAAAGAAATCCGTGTCGCTACCTCTAAGCTAAAAGTTGCCGTTATTGACACCCTCGTCAAAAATGGATACATCAAGAGTTACGATGTCGAGGAAGGCAAACCACGTGGTATCCTTCACGTTGTGATTGCTGACGCTGGCGAAGCTTCTCGCATCAACGAGATCGAAAAAGTTTCTAAGCCAGGCCGCCGTGTCTATACTGCCGCCGAAGATATCCCAACCATCAAATCTGGTCGTGGTATCGTCATCATTTCAACCTCCAAAGGTTTGATGACTGGCAAGGAAGCCAAGAAGAATCGTCTTGGTGGCGAAATCCTCGTCAAAGTTTGGTAAAAGTTTGACCGCTTCACGAAAATATCTCCCCTCCGCGGGAGATATTTTTTGTCTCCCCCAACAGAGGTAAAACTTTACAAATTAGCATAAACGTGATATAATAAGAAGATAGCATGAAAACAACCGTCATCGTAAAAACTGGCTCAAAGAAAGGCCCTCTTGTAGAGCCTATTTCAGAGACTTCGCTCAGAGTGTATCTTCGCGAAAAACCACACGATGGCGAGGCCAACGCGGCCCTCATGAAACTCTTATCGGACCATTTGAATGTCCCAAAGACCTCCATCAAGATTGTGGCAGGCCAAAAATCTCACGTCAAAATCATTGAATATTAATTAATTTTGGCGCATTTTGCGCTTGTGTTTTTATTTCAAACCGCATATACTTATATTAGTAAGTGTAAGGAGTTAAAAGTGGAGGACTATAAGAGAAGGTTTCTCATTATGGCTTTTGCATCGATTGGTGTAATGGCTATTTTTGGTGCCGTTTATGGTATCATAAACAACAATAATACGGACCAAAAAGTTCCAGAAAGTTCTGTCGAAACAAAACCAAACAGAAACACTAAGATTTCAATTCCAAAAACCTCATCAGATGAAGAAGGCTCAGAAGATGAGGCTACGTCAACCGCACTCCCATCCGATGAACAAATAGCATCTTATGTAAACCAACGTACATACGATGGTGTCGCTCAGAACACTGGCGTTCCATCAAATACTGGTTCAAATTCTGGCACAGACGCCCCGGTGAATCCAGGCACTCCAGTGAGTCCAGACACTCCAGCAAACCCGGATACTCCGACCGAGCCAGAAACCCCAACCGAACCAGATCCAACCGACCCAGCCGACCCAACCTATGATGACTATATCCACGAAGGTGATGGTGTTGAATTGTCCGACGAAGTCGTCTATATGCAGAGCTTCGATTATAGCCGTCTTGGTGACATGAATTATGACTCTGAATACGAAATTGTTGATGCTCGCGATGGCAAGGCCTACACGATCAAAAAAGTTCAGATGAATCGACGTGACTATGTCGCTATGGTCGAAGATTTGCAGCTCGGTTCAACCGAGAAACCAATGGTTTTGACTCCAGCCTACTCAAACGTCAAAGAAACTACCATTCTTCCAAAGAGTTCAGACATTGCGGAGCTCGACGAAAGCTCTAACGAGCCAAACAATTCCATCAATATCGATGGCGACACTTATCTCTACTCCCCAATCGCCGCACTTGCGGGCAAAGATGACTCCTCCAAATTGGAAGCCTATAATGCATACAACGGCGAAGTTTCAATTTGTCCAAAAGGCTGGCGCCTACCGGCCGTCATGGAAGACTATGTCTATAGAGGCTACGATACCGAAACCGATTTCTCAGAAGAGACCTATGCCGTAAGCAACGGCTATGGCGACGAAACACATTATGCATCTTCAACTTGGCGTAGATTTGTCAATAATGACGCCGTCATCTATGCTCATGCAAGTGATGGCTTTCATGAACGCTCGGTGGCCGATCCTCAAAACGTCCATGTACGCTGTATCTTCGGTGCACCACTCTATGAACACGCAATCGTGACATACGACGGTAATGGCGGCACTCTTGAATTTGCCGGCAAAGAGGGAATGGATAGGATCTCAGTCGGAGAATCTTATACAAAAGCATCCAATGATTACTGGGAGGCAATGTATCCATCACTCGCGGTCTACCATCAAATGCCATATCCAAAGTTTGAGGTTTCTAACTGGGGTGGCCCATCACCAACTCGCGAAGGTTATATCTTCTTTGGCTGGGCTCTAGATAAAAATGCCACCACGCCAGACTATACAGCCGATAGCTACATTGGGTTTAACGAAGATATCACACTCTACGCCGTTTGGATCTCCGAGAATGACACTGTTACCATCACTAGGAATAGTAATGGCTACGTTGAACCTGTTGATTCAGAAACAATTTACGGCGGACGCGAAGTTGTTGAAATTAATCAGAATGACTTCACTAAGCTCGATGGCAACGTCTATATCGCCAAGATCAATGCGCACGGCGTATGTGAGTATAGCAACTCTACTGTCATGAGAATTAACTACAACCTTGCTGCTGGGGACAAGCTTTATATCTACAATACCTATGAAGAAGCAGAGTGGTTCAGGGATGATGAAGTAGCAATCGACGCGAACGGTCTATATGTGGATACACTAACCGGTTCCGGAGCTATTAATCTTGATATAAGCACGGAGTCTTCGGTTGGTATCATTCTCGTAAAGAGCGGCAATTCAACTTTGAATATTAAGGCAATTGGTGGCCGCTGTGAAACTGAGTCAAGCAAACATTGGTGGAACCAGGGTGGATTTGAGTCTCAGGGTTATCGCCTACTAGGTTGGTCGACTGATCCGAACGCTACCGAACCAACGTATGGAACATGGCTATACGACAACGACGGTCTTCTCCCAATCGATTTCATCACTGAAAATACGACTCTCTATGCAATCTGGGAGCAGCCAAATAGTATAACTTTGAACGTCGCTCCATCTAACTTCTCGGATGGCAGCACAACTAGGACCTACAGATACTTCCCTTCAAGCGACGCTCATGCTGAAGTCTTCACGACGGACGACGATGAAGTAAAGCGAGAAGTCTATTATCGTGATGGACCAAACTACGCATTCGTCAAATTGACCGAAGAACAGAAAGATGCTGGCGCAAGAGTCTGTGTAATCGAAGGAACACTCCCAGACATTCCGATGGTACGCGCTTGTTCTGGAGCTTCAATCGATACCAGCAGAGGTGGCACGAGCTCGGTCTTCAAAGATAATAAAATCTCAGTCTACGTAGATTTTGGCGATCTCCCAGCGGGTTCCAAGATTGAAGTCTATGTGAGCGGCGACATCGCCTGGGTTGATGATGGCGACATGGAGTTCTCTCCTCAGGATCAAGATTCATTCGTCGGCTGGTCAACTGCCCCTAATACTGCCACGCCAGAAATCTTGCCGGATGAATTACGATACTACATGATGTTCGGACCGAAAAACTCAACCTTTTACGCAGCCTACGCTGAGTAATAAAACCAAAAAATCAGGCAAAGAAAATCCCGCGAAAAATGCGGGATTTTTCTTGTATTTTAAGGGGCGATATGGTATAATTACCAAGATATTAACAATAAGGGAAAATATGAGTCGTATCGGAAAACAACCTATCGATATTCCGGCAGGAGTGACAATCACGGTCGGCGACAAAGAGATTACTGTCGCAGGACCAAAAGGTTCACTCGTTGTCCCGGTTCAACCTCAGACCGAAACTAAGGTCGAAGGTACTCAAATCGTCGTCACTAGAAAAGATGACGAACCAAAATCTCGTGCTTGGCATGGCCTTCAGCGCGCATTGCTTAACAATGCCGTTCAAGGTGTAACCAAAGGTTTCGAGAAAAAACTAGAAATTAATGGTGTCGGCTTCCGTCTATCCGGCGGTGGAAAATCCATCGAAATGGCCCTCGGTTTTTCACATCCAGTGAAATACGAAGCTCCAGAAGGCGTCGAACTCACCACTAACAAAATGGAGATCACTGTCTCTGGCATCGACAAACAAAAAGTCGGCCAAGTTGCAGCTGAAATCCGTAGCCTCAAGAAACCAGAACCATACAAGGGTAAAGGTATCAAATATGTTGATGAAGTTATCATCCGTAAGGCTGGAAAGGCAGGAAAGAAGTAATGAAAGCTGAATTTAGAGCTAATCGTACTCGTGCGAAGATTCACGGTACTGCAGAACGCCCACGCCTAAGCGTGAATTTCTCAAATCTTCACATCACTGCCCAAATTATCAATGATGACAAAGGTGTTACCCTTGCTTACGCCACTACCGTTGGCCAAAAGCTTACTGGCACCAAAACTGAGAAAGCTGCTGAAATTGGCAAGCAAATCGCAGCAAAAGCCAAAAAAGCAAAAATCTCCAAAGTCGTCTTTGATCGTGGCTCAAAACTATATGCTGGTCGCATGTCCGCTCTTGCTGACGCTGCCCGCAAGGAAGGATTGGAATTCTAATCATGGCCGAAGAAGCAAAAGTTATTAACAAAGCTGGTACTCTCAAAATGACCGACGAGGTCGCTGCAAAGAAAGATACCAAAGACATCAATGGTAAACGCATTGATCGCCGCAATCGCCGCGACCGTGTCAAAGCCGATGTTGCTCCAAAAGAATTCGACGAAATCACTATCGCTGTCGATCGCGTTTCTCGCACTGTCGCTGGTGGTCGCCGTATGCGCTTCAAAGCACTTGTTGCTATTGGAAATCACAAAAACAAAGTTGGTATTGGCGTAGCTAAAGGTAACGATGTTACCACCGCTGTCGCAAAAGCCACTTCAAAAGCTAAAAAATCAATGGTTACCTTCGCTATGGACGGTGAAACTATCTGTCACGAAGTCGAAGCCAAGGTCACTGGCGCAAACATCATCATGAAGCCAGCTGCTCCTGGTACCGGTATTATTGCCGGCGGTACTGTCCGTTCTATCATGGGTCTAACCGGAGTCAAGAACCTCATTTCTAAATCTCTCGGTTCAACCAACAAGGTAAACATTGCTTACGCCGTTATTGAAGGTTTGAAAGCTCAAGTTCCTCGTTCTGAGTGGACTGGTGCAAAGAAAGCCGCCAAAAAGGAGACTAAGTAATGAAATACAATGATTTAGTCGTTGAGAGAAATTCTCGCCCAACCCGCAAGGGTCGTGGTATCTCCGCTGGTCAAGGTAAAACCGCTGGCCGTGGTACCAAAGGTCAAAAAGCCCGTACCGGTCACCGCAAAATGGCTGCCGGATTCATGGGTGGCCAACGTGCCATCATGCAAGCAATTCCAAAGCTCAAAGGCTTCAAGAGCTTGCACGCTAAGGCTGAAGTTGTCTACACCGATCGCTTGAACGATCTCAAAGGTAACGTCGACAACTTTGTCCTCGCAGATAAGAATCTTATCTCAACCCCATACACCAAAGTTAAGGTCATCACTCGTGGTGAACTCACCGCTAAGATCGACCTCGAAACTCAATTCGCTTCCAAAACTGCAATCGCTGCATTGAAAAATGCTGGTGGTAGCTTCAAAAAAGTTCCTACCCCAATGCGCCCAGCCAAGAAAGCTGAATAATTTATGAAAAGATGGCCCCTTAAAAGGCCATCTTTTTGTTGGAAAAGTGTAGTATAATTGAGAGAATAAAAAGTGGAGAAAACCTATGAATCAGGACGCGCTGAAAACCAGCACTAAGCAAAGAATTATTATTGCCATCATCGCTATCGTGATGCTTGGCTCAATTATCGCTTCGTATGCCGCAATCGTTATTGCTGGCAATGGCTCATCGAAGAAAACCGGCCAAACTGCCGAAAATGAGCTCGTCGAAAAAGCACAAAGAGAATACGACGCTGCCGCAAACGAAATCTATAGCAATCAAGATTATTTCAACGAATTCGTTGCCATGAAAAATAATGTCGTTGCCTTCAACGAAGTTTCCGCAAACGAAAATGGACTTGTTGCAAAAGATTTGAAAGTTGGTTCCGGGCGTGAACTTGCTGACGGCGACCTCAACTATGTTGCATTCTACATTGGTTTCTGTGCCGACGAAAGCATTTTTGATTCGTCTCTCAACTCAACCTCAAATCCAACCGCATTCAAGAGCGGTCTTGATGTTGCTTCAATTGGTTCACTTATCGAGGGTTGGAACCTCGGTGTCGTTGGTATGAAGCTCGGTGGTATTCGTGAAGTAACAATTCCAGGCGAACTTGCCTATGGTGACGCTATGGAAATTTGTGGCGGCCGAAACAAGCCTCTCAAATTCATCATCATGGCCGTCGACCAAACCGAAAAATTGAATCTAGCAAGAACCAAACTCCAATACGCTCAAATGGGAATCGACTACGACAATCTAAACGTCCAGTCCGGCGCCGAGGAATAATGAATAAACAAACCTTCTTCTTTTACGATCTGGAAACATCCGGCCTCAGCCCGCGTGATGATCGCATTATGCAATTTGCCGGCCAGCGCACCGATCTCGATTTGAATCCAATTGGCGAGCCTATCAACGTACTTCTAAAAATTAACGATGACACGTTGCCGAGCCCAAGCGCCATCATGGTCACGAAAATTACTCCACAAAGCACTCTTCGTGACGGTCTGACCGAAGCTGAATTTGCCAAATTCGTAACCGAAGAAGTCTTCACGCCAAACACCATCGCAGTCGGATATAATACGGTCCGTTTTGATGATGAATTCATGCGTCATCTTTTCTGGCGCACGTTTTATGATCCATACGAATTCGAATGGAAAGACGGTCGCAGCCGTTGGGATCTCCTTGATGTTGTTCGTCTTACTCGCGCGCTTCGTCCGGAGGGAATTAACTGGCCAGTCACAGAAGATGGCAAAGCGACCAACCGTCTCGAACTCATCACAAAACTTAATAATATCTCTCACGAGCATGCCCATGATGCTGAAGCCGACGTTCAGGCTTCGATCGACGTCGCAAGATTGATTCGCAACAAACAGCCAGACCTTTTCAATTTTCTATTTAAGATTCGTGGCAAAAACGACGTCAAGAAAATCGTTAATCTAGAAAACAAGACTCCGTTTGTCTATGCATGTGGTCGCTACTCGGCCGAACACGAAAAGACCACAGTCGCATTCCCACTTACGGCCGGCCAAAATGGCAACGTCTTGGTTTTTGACCTTCGCTACAATCTTGAAGAAATTGACCCAGAAAAAACTTATCCAATCGTCAAAGAGCTTTGCCTTAACAAATGTCCGGCTGTCGCGCCGCTCGGCGTTCTCGATAAGGCTGATGGCTGGAATAAGATTGGCTTGACTAAGGAAAAAGTCGATGAGAATCTTAAAATCTTGCTAAATCACCCAGAGTTTGCCGAAAAAATGCGCGAAAAAGTCGAGAATCATCCGGAATATGCTCCGGCCATCGATCCAGAATCGGCACTCTATGACGGCTTTTTGAATGACCGCGATCGCATTCGCTGTGAGGCAGTCCGAAATGCAAAAGAGAGTGAACTCGCCGATTTTAATCCAGAGTTTGTTGATGAGCGTCTCCCGGAGCTGCTCCTTCATTACAAAGCCAAAAACTTCCCACGCACTCTGACTGCTGACGAGGAAGAAAAGTGGCAAGCCTATCGTCACGCTCGCCTCGAGCGTCAGGCGCCAAAATTCCTACTCGAACTCGAAAAAGTCACCGATGACTATTTGAAAGAAGAGCTAAAACTCTACTATGAATCTCTAAACGACAGTGACTATTCATAAAACTTATGCTAAAATAGTCTAAAGAAAGGTGGGCAAATGTCAAATAAAGTTATGATTGTTGGTACTGGCAATGTCGGCGCGTCAATCGCCTTTGCTATTTTGAACCAACGTACCGCCGTGAATGAGTTGGTCTTGACCGACATTATCGCAAAAGATGCTGAAGGTGAAGCGATGGATCTTTCGGACGCCCTCGCGGTTGCTCCGAGCTATCTCAAAATCAAGAACGGGACCTACAAAGATGCTAAGGACTGCGACATTGTCGTGATTGCCGCTGGCGCTCCACAAAAAACAGGCGAAACGCGCCTCAATCTCTTGAAGAAAAACGCCAACATCTTGAAGGGTATGGTTGACCAAATTATGGACTCTGGCTTTAAGGGTATTTTTATTGTCGTCACCAACCCAATGGACATCATGTCTTATCTTGTCTGGAAATTCTCTGGTCTTCCGTCCGAAAAAGTCATCGGAACCGGAACAATCCTAGATTCCGCCCGTCTTCGCGAAAGACTCTCGGAATACCTAAGTATTCATCCGAAATCTGTCCACGCCTACCAGATCGGCGAGCATGGTGATTCTGAATTTGCTCTCTGGTCTGCCGCAACCGCTGGTGGCCAAAAGATTTCTACAATGCTAAAACCAGAAATTCTCGACGAAATCGAAGATTATGTTAGGAACGAGGCCTACGCCATCATTAATCGCAAAGGCTCGACGCATTATGGCATCGGCGCTTGCGTAGTTCAGATTTTGAATTGTATCCTGAATGATGAAAAACGTGTCCTTTCCGTTTCTCACTACCATGATTTTGATGACGTCTATTATGGTTGCCCAGCCGTTGTCGGCAAGAATGGAATTATCCGTTCAGTTGACGTCGAAATGTCTGAAAATGAGGGAATCAAGCTAGCAAAAACAGTCGGCGTTTTGAAAAAAGCTATCAGTAGCTTGAAAGTCGAAGGCTGCCCTAAACTTGACCGTCCTAAGCATAAGTAGTAAAGTATTTAGTAGTTATCGATAAAATATTAACCTAAAGGAACAAAATGGATCCATTATTAAATAATACAACTCCAAAACCACCGGTCCCAGCACCAATGCCACCGACCGACAATATGCCAAATATTCCAGCTGCAGGCGCCGCCCCGGCCCCAGCTCCAGCCGCCGCTCCAGTACCAGCTCCAGTAGCTCCAGCTCCAGCCCCAGTTGCTGCCACTCCTAGCATGGAGGCCGCTCCAGCTCCAGTTATGTCAGTCGAAAATGCCTTTGTGGGCACTCAAGCTCCATCCACGATTTCTATGGGTGCAACCGAGCCATTGACTCAACCAGATCCAATCCCAGAACCAGATCCAATCGAGGAAGCTTTGAAAGCTCCGATTCGTGCAGCTGATCCTGTGCCTGGCTCAATTGGTAGTGCGGTCTCTGTTCCTTCCGACACTCCAGCTGTTCCGGACAACATGATGCCACCAATGGCTGGCGCTTCTGTTCCAACTACGCCACTAAACAATGTTGCGTTCAATACTGAGCCAACCAAAATGACGGATCCAATGGCGAAAAAGCAACAAAAGAACCAAAAGTCTATCATTCTTATTGCAATCATTGGCGTTCTGCTTCTTGTCGGCGTTGGTGTTGCAATCCTTATCATGACTATGAATAATCAGAAGCCAGCAACTCCAGCTCCAGCTCCAATCCAGGTTATCGATAAGACTCCGGAATCAGGAACCACGGTCTGTACCTATGAAGGGACCGACGATGAACTCGCTCTCTATGAGGGTGCAACCAGCTTCTCGAAAGAAGTCAGAATGAAATTTGATAACAAAGATATCTTGACCGAAATCAAATTCTCAACCACTGTTGGTTTTGATGATGTCGAATTCTCCGAAGCCATCAAGACTAAACTCGACAATGACTACAAAGAAGAATATGGATTCCTCGGTTTTGAAAAAGACCCATATACTACCGAAATCCTAACCAACGAAGACGAAATTGTTCTTTCGTTTGGTACAGACGATGTAGACGACATTGACGATAACAGCAAGGATCTCATGTCGCTCATCAACGACGAGGATGGTAATATCGATCTAACATACGAAACCATCACCGAAACCTATACCAATCTTGGTTTCACCTGCGAAGACAAATAATTTAAAAGCCGGGCTGTGGGGAGCCCGGTTTTTGTTGCAAAAACATCGAAAAGATTGTAAAATTATTTCATGTCAAAGATATATCTAACAACGGCAATTCCATACGTAAATGGCGCTCCACACATTGGTCACGCTATGGATTATATTATTGCCGATTCTTATTCTCGCTATCATAAGTTACTTGGCGACGATGTTCGTTTCCAGGCTGGAACTGATGAACATGGCAACAAGATCTATCGAAAAGCCGTGGAAAATAATCTTCCAGTCCAAGAATATGTAGATGGCAACGCCCAGAAGTTTAAAGACTTCATTAAAAAACTTGATGTTGAATATACGGATTTTATTCGCACTACCAACGAAGATCACATGCGTCGTTGCCAAAAGATTTGGGAAAAGCTAGAGGACCACATTTATTCGTCTCGCTATGAAGGTTGGTATTGTGCCGGTTGCGAAGGTTATGTCACCCAAACTGAATACGACGAAAACGGTGGCATCTGCCCAGATCATCAAAAGCCATACGAAAAACTTTCTGAAGAAAACTATTATTTCCGTATCGCAGATTTCAAAGATATTATTCGCGAAAAAATCGAAAAAGACGAAGTCAAGATTTTGCCAGAATTCCGAAAGAGGGAAATGTTGAAACTTCTCGAGGATTCTCCAGACGTTTCTTTCTCTCGCCCAACCTCCCAGCTCACCTGGGGTGTGCCGGTTCCTGGCGATGAGTCCCAGGTCATGTATGTTTGGATTGATGCACTCTCAAACTATATTACGGTTCTAGGATTCCCAGAGAATGATATTTCCGAGTGGTGGCCAGCAGCTGTCCAATTTGTCGGAAAAGATATTCTTCGCTTCCATTCTATTATTTGGCTCGCAATGCTGATTGGTCTAGATTTGCCACTGCCAAAGGTGATTTGTTCGCATGGCCACATTTTGGCAAACGGCCAGAAGATGTCCAAGTCGATCGGTAACGTGGTTGATCCGAATGAAGCCATCGAAAAATATGGCATCGACGCTTTCCGCTATTATTTCCTTCGTCATGTCGACACCTTCACGGATGGCGACTTCACGTGGGAAAAATTTGAAAGCGCCTACAAAACCGAACTTGCAAACGACCTTGGCAACCTTGTCCAGCGTCTTGCCACCATGGTTCATAAGAACGGTGTGAAATATGAAATCTCCGACAAGGATTCTGCAAACGAAATCTTGAAAGATAACCCAGACTACAAAGTCATGATGGACAATTTTGAATTCTCGAAAGCTTTCGATTATGCCTGGGAAAAAGTCCAGAACATCAACAAACGTATTGATGATGAGAAACCATGGATGCTTGCAAAAGCAGGTGAAACCGAAAAACTAGAAAGTGTATTAAAATCACTTGTTCGCGACATGATTGCGGCAAACACGCTCCTCATGCCGTTCCTTCCTTCGGCAACCGAAAAGATTAAAGATGTTTTCGAAGCGGAAGAAATTCTTCCGCCAACTTCACCACTCTTTCCGAAAGACTAAAAAATACGCTACCAATTCGGTAGCGTATTTTTTGTTTGCTTAATTAAGCGTTCTTTTCGCCAGAAAGTTTGCTAGCAAAGTCGGCAATGTAAGCACCGAGGATGCCACCAATCATTGGGAAGAGAGCGTAGGTAGCGAGAGCGGAGCAGACACCACCAAAGATTTCGCCAAATCCTTCACCAGCGGTTGGGAAGATTTGATACATCAAAGCAACTGCAGGGTTGAAGGCGAAGTTGTTGCTGAGGCCAAGGAAGGCAGCAGAAACGACGTAGCCGACAACAACAGCAGTGATGATACCACCAGCAACGACAGCTGCAGAAGTGAATGCGCTGCGCTTGTAGGCAGTTGCGCGAGTTGCAAAGAAGCCGATGATAGCAGCACCGAGGAACTCGACGGCGGTAACGATGCCGAAGTTGCCTTCAGCAACAGCAGCCATAGCTGGCATTGGGTAAGCAGAGTCGCCACCAGCAAGGCAGAAGGCGTTGAAGATCATCCAACCAAGCCATGCACCGATGATTTGGGCGATGATGTAAAGGACGCCACGAATCACGGACATACGGCGAGTAGCCATCATGCCGGCAGTGATGATTGGGTTGAGTTGTGCACCAGAAATGCCATAAACAACGATAAGGATTGCAATAACTGCAAAGGTTGCATATTGGCTGATGGTTACAGGACCCATCATAGAAATTGCGAAGAGAACGAGGGTAAGAAGCATCGTTCCAAGGATTTCGCCAAGAAGAGCGCCATAAAGAGTAGGCTTCTTGAAGATGGTCAAGATGCTTTCGTTTTCTTCATATTTTTTACCAAAGAATCCTGAAAAGATTCCTTTTTTCTCCACCATTTTTGTTTCAACCGGAGTTGCGACTGGCTTGACGGTCTTTACTGTCTTTTTTGCAGCAGCAGTTTTCGGTTTTGCAGCAGTTTTCTTTGCCGCAGTCTTTGGCTTTGTTGTTGCCATTATGACCTCCTTTAATAATAATGCTTTTATTATAGCACACTATGTCTATGTTATAATAAAAAACATGGGTATTATAGTGAACAAAGACGAAGAAAAAAACAGTCGCCTGACCGACCGTATCAACGCAGATCTTCGCGAAAAAATGTCAGAAACTTCAAAAATTGCCACCGATCCGGATCTTGCCGAAGATTCTGAATATGTAAAAGACATGAAAAAAACCGGCAAATTTGGCTGGGTTTGGATTGTTCTAATCGTCCTCGCTATTATTTCTCTTGTTGTGATTCTAATCTAGTTTCGCCCTAGAAAAAACCACAAGCATCATATATAATATATAGCATATGGCTACCCCTGCTAGTGGTGTAAAACCTACTAATGCCTCACAGGCCATCAAGGGTTCAGAAAAAAGTTCAATGAGCCCTGAATTTTTGAGTGGAGACAAGAATAGCAAGCAGGATGCCGCCAAAAAAGGCTTAAGAAATCTCGAACAAGAAAGCGCCGCCGGTGGATTTTATAATAATGGCGCCGGCGAAGATGCGGGCGACGTAGACGCCAGCCGTTTCTCCGAAAACAACCCGGACTCTGGCTATACAAATGCTGTCTCCGGATATGATGATGACGAAGATGGCGAAGAGGACGAGCCTTCTCGTGCCAGAAAAGGTCCACTCGTTGCAATTCTCGGCGCAATCCTGACACTTGGTGCCGTCATGGGCGGCTCGCAAGCAATGCTCCCGTTTAGTCTTCTTGAACAGCTGAAAAGCACGTATGATTCTATTTCGACATCGATGCAATCGCGTTCGAGAGTGTTCCTAAGAAAGCAATTAAACAACGGAAACTTACAAGACCCGATCAAGAAGAAATATTTTGGCTTTATGAAGGGCTCCGGCGCAACTTTCTCACTATCTGAAAAGCAGAGAGTTAAACTTGAAAGTGAGGGTATTCATACCGCAGATATTAAAGATGCCAACGGCAATACTAGGACTATCATGTTGTTTGATGATGGTTCCGGAAGCCTCAAGGTTGTCACTCCTGATGCAGCGCTCGCGGAGGACATCAGTGCCGGAAGGGTTACGGTCGGCGATGATATTATTTTTGACGGAATGCGCGTCGACACGAACGGCACGATGGATTTTGAAACCAAGTTTTCCGACTCTGCCGACTTTAGAAATGGCTACATCAAAAGCTCCCGCACTTGGCGCGGCGCCATCGGCGCATGGTTCGATACCTTAACTGTAAGATTTTTGCAGAGTAATAACTTAACAAGGAACCGATTCAAAAACTTCCAGGATCGGGTTAGGGCAGAAGCAGAAGGTAATACTCGTTCGCAGATTATTGCCGATGCAATGAAAAAAGGCGCCAAAGACATTGACTTACAGACAGGCGAAAGGGAGAGGCGTGGAACCTATACTGACAGTACTGGAGAGCATGAAGTGTTTGCCGATGTTGATGAAAACGGAAAAACAAGCTTTTATTATAAGGATGAAGAAACTGGCCTCTCGAAAGAAATCGACGAACGACTTATAACGAAGGAAAATATAAAAACTGGAGACTATGCGGACGTGCGGACTACTAGGATAGATACCGCGGACCCTAAAACCACATTCCAGGCAACAATTGATAAAGCATCAAAGAAACTATCCGACAATTCTAGTCTCTTAGGTATGGGGGTAAATGCTGGCTGTGGGCTATTTAGTTTGATGGGGACGGTTGAGGTTATTATTTCGGCACGCCAGAGTCTACAGCTAGTTCAGCTTGTGAGCAGTTATTTTGAAGCGATTGAAAAAGCAAAGGCTGGTGACGGGGCAGATTCTCCGATAAACGATATGATGGGCTGGTTAACTCAGCCCGCCGATGTGAAAGTTGCTGAAAGTGATTCGCAAGTAACTGACTATAGAGCCGACGATTATTATAAGATTAAGGAATCGGTTCCGGATGGAAAACACAATACGACCGCTATGCAATCTTCCGGCATTGCTTCAATTTATGGAGGAGGAAAGATTAATTATAATGATCCGAGCGTTCAGAACTTTAATGTTTCGGCCGCTTTCTCGTCCATTCCGAGTAAATTGGGTGTTGTCGTCTCATCATTTGCGAAATGTACTACCGCAAAAATGACGGCGGCAATCATCGGTGGAATTACGGACATCGTTAAGCTTGCAGTTTGCTTGATCCCTGGGGCGGGGTGGATTGCTTGCTTGGGAGATGTAGTCGTGGAGGGACTTGGAAAAAGCATGTTGGTTGGGACGCTTGCGGGGGTGTCGATCAGCCAAATAGCTAAACATATGGTCCCTATGTTTGTGTCATGGTTTACGAAAGATTTATTGTCTGGAATTGCTGGAGAAGATCTTGGAAACGCGTTAGTTTCGGGGACAAATATTTTGATGGCGAATAATGCAAGACTGGGTGGCCAGGCAGTTGCTTCTCGCGGAGCCTATATCGCGTACAGAGCAGAACAAGAAAAGGTATTGGCAGAAAAGGCAAGATTTGAAAGGGAAACACTGAGCCCGTTTGATGCGTCGTCGCAATACACATTCTTCGGAAGTCTCCAAAAACAGCTTATTGGAATGTCGACTATTGTCTCTTCGCCAATGTCTATCGTGTCATCTGTTGGTGGGCTTGTATCGGGGGCGATAAAAAGCCTGCTTCCATCTGCGTCAGCAATCAACATTTCCGACACGTTGATGACTGAAGAAGAATTCGAAAAAATCTGTCCAAACCTCGCATCTATAGGGGCGGTCGGTGACGCATATTGTAACCCATACGTAGTGACAGACGTTAGTACTTTAGGGGTAGATCCGGAGACTATAGTGGATGCACTTGCAGAAAGCAATCAGCTTATTGGCGAAGGTGATACCACTGACGAAAGCAAAATAGGGCAGATAAATAGACACTCCAACTTGGCCAAGTATATTCTGTACTGCGATAACCGTTCATCTGCATTTGGTATAGCAGATAGTAATATCTCTTCGAAGTTTGAATATGGAAGTGCAAGGTTTGATGCGAGCAGCTCTGGAAATGAAGCGCTTAGCGAATCGGTTGAAACATTGAACACTGTCATTGATTCGTCATTTGGTGCTGTCCCGATCATTGGGGATTCCTTAGATATTATTTCGAATATCGGAGTGTTGCATAACATGGGCTGGATCAGTGGAGAATCCTGCGTTATTGGCAATACTGCAGCAACAACGATAGCTAACGCTGAAAACAGTAGTGTCGCTGGCCTTAATAGTGATAGTGACTACGCGAAGGTTAAGGAAGCTAGCGGTTCGATTGATTGGGAGGAGGCAAAACTGTATCAGCGTTACGTAGAAGATCAACGCCTCTTAGAGAGTATGGACGATGATTACAAATCGACGGTATCAGTCTTCCTGGATGAATATTATGAAGAGAATCCTCTAGACGAAAGCTATGAAGGTATACTTGCAAGGGCTTCTGGGCTAAGTAAAGATACGATTGTTGCCATCATGAAATATGTAGACTACGCAAACTATATTGCGAATTATGATCCATCTGAGAGGGTAAGCTTTGTTGGCGAACAGGAAGAATTACCAAAGAATGATATCGATAAGGAATATATTGAAATACCAACTATGGTATCAGTTTTGGGAAGATGTGATCCTGAAGAAAAGAGAGCATCTATACAAATAACTGCATAAAAAAATACCTCTTGCTGAGGTATTTTTTGTGTATTGCTGCTGCCTATGAGCGATAATCGAAACCTGGTAATGATGAGTTGTCCGTATTTATGGTAGACTCCCATTCGAGTGGAGTCTTTTCTTCGGTTGCGACCCAATTAATGCCGTCCAATTGTTCCATAAGATTACTTTTATCAAGCGACCTGATCATCGAATCGTTTAGCTCAATGGTTAAATGCTCATCAGAGGATACTCCGTGGTAATTATGGATTAATTCTACGGTTCTACCAGATTCTATGTCGTGAAATTCTATTGTTGTTTGGTCTGGGGTCATTTTTACACTTGCATAACCAAGTGAACTGCCACCGGCAACGCGGAAAGGTTTAGCGAAGGAATGGGATGGCTTATCAAAGGTGAATCCGAGTGCTTCCATGTATTCGTCAAAATGGAAGATATCGCCCTCTATGTAATCCTCCGGATTGATCCCGTTTTCATTATCGTCAATCACGTCGATATCCCCATCAACTCCACCATCAACGATCTCGCCATTGCCATGGTCAATAGTAACATTTCCATCATCGTCGATGTCAACCGTGATGTTTCCACCATTGTTGTTATCGAATTCGTCGTCTAGGTCGATTTGATCATTTTGATCTTCAATATCGACGGAATTGCCGGGTTGGTTATTATCGTCATTAACTCTGCCGCAGTTTGCAAGCAAAGCAACTGTTCCAGCCATGGCGACAGCTGCGATCGCAGCGCGAGCAATATTCTTCTTGGAGTTGGCGGAATTCTTAAGTTTCTCAGAGATCTTCTGGATCAAATTTTGTTTCGAAACTTCAGTTTCATCTTTGACTGTGTCGCCGAATCTTTCTTGGTCGTTAGGTGTGCCAGCACGGAAACTTTCAAAAGCTTCATTCTCGTTAATGACTGGCTCGACATCCTTGAGCTGATCGGCGGCGTCGCTCACTGCCTCGTTATTTTTCTGATCACGTGGGAAAATTCCAAAATTCGTCATATTACTCCTCGTCCAATGCTTTCTTAGCGACTTCAGCGGCGCTAATATTAAATTCTTTCATAAGTTCCTTGGCTTGTTCTTCACTCACCTCGCCAGCATCAAGCATGGAATTGAGTTTTTTGAGGCCCTCTTCCGGCAAAAGATTGAGCAGGGCATCGACAAATTTGTCTTCCATTTTATTCTCCTTAAGTTAAATTAATTTTAAGCTTAAACTAAAGAAATAGCAAGAGCGCTTTCGGGCTATTTTGTGGTTTTACGTATCTTATAGAAGGTGATATAATATACGTTATGCAAGATCTTGAGAAATTAAAAGCTAATTTAAAGGCATTAAACGCTGAATACGCCAAAATCAAAGACGTTCCGGTCGAAAAACGTGCCGAATTTGGCCGCGAAATCAACGAAAAGAAAACGGCCATCCTAGAACAAATCAAGGCCGCCGAGGAGGCTGCGCTTGAATCCGAAGTTGAACCGCTCGACATTACCGCTCCGGTCGCCCCAAACCAGAAAATGCCAGAATTTATCTCTTCCGAAAATGGTTCTGCGCACCCGCTTATGACCGAGCTAGATCGCGTGATCGAAATCTATCAAATGATGGGTTTCGATGTTGTTGAACCTCGTCAACTTGATGACGAATTCCATATGTTTGATAGCTTGAATTTCTCCAAAGGTCACCCAGCTCGTGACGGTTATGATACTTTTCGTACCGAAGAAGGTTTCATTCCTCCAGCTCATACTTCAACCATGCAACACCGTGTTCTCAAGGCCTACAAGAAAAATCTCGAAGAAGGGAAAGATATTGCCGTTGTGGTCCCTGGCCGTGTCTTCCGAAACGAAGATGTCGACGCCACCCACGAGCACACTTTCTATCAGTGCGAAGGTGTCTATGTCTCAAAAGATTGCACGATGGGCAACATGCTCGGAATCTTGCGTGAATTCTTCGAAAAATATTACGAACAAAAACTCGATATTTCGACTCAACCGGGTTACTTCCCATTCACTGAACCATCTCTCGAATTTAAGATTGAAAAACCAAAAGCTCTCGGTGGCAAAAAGGGCGAATTCATCGAGATGCTTGGTTGTGGCATGATTCATCCAAACGTGCTTAAAATGGCCGGTATCGACCCAACTGTCTATCACGGCTTTGCTTGGGGTGGTGGTATCGATCGCCTCGTCATGCTTCGCTATGGTTTGAAAGACGTCCGCTATTTCGAATCCGGCAAACTTAATTTCTTGAAGGAGTTTTAATATGAGAATTTCACTAAATTGGCTCAAGAAATTCGTCAACATTGATCTAGATAACGCCGAGCTCGAAAAGATTATCGACTCGCGCCTCGTCGAAATCGAAGAAGTTATTGATGAATCCAAAAAATACGACAACATTCTTGTCGCCAAAGTTATTGAATGCGAAGCTATTCCAGAAACCCACCTTCATCTTTGCAAAATCGACGCCGGAAGTCACGAACTAGCTGGCGAAGACGGCTTGGTTCAAGTTGTCTGTGGCGCGCCAAATGTTCATGCTGGTATGCTTGCGGCTTGGATCGCTCCTGGCGCCATCGTTCCGCAAAGTGTCCACGAAGATGCCCCATTTGTTATTGGTAAGCGCAAGATGCTCGGACAATACGATTCCTTTGGCATGCTTGCTGGCGCTGATGAGCTCGACTTCGGCGATGATCATTCTGGAATTGTCGAAATCGACCCAGAAATGGCCAAACCAGGCGACAAACTCGCCGACGTTTTCGAATTAAACGACACAATTCTTGATATCGAGAACAAATCCTTGACGCACCGCCCAGACTGCTTCGGCATCATTGGCTTCGCCCGCGAAGTCGCCGGAATTTTGGGGCAAAAATTCAACGAGCCTCGCTTCGAAGAATACGCCGCAACTAGCTCAAAGCAAGTTTTGATCGAATCGGCCGAAATCTGCCCACGCTACTCGGCTATTATCTTGAAGAAACACGGCGAAATCAAGAAAAAATACCTCACACTCGAAGATACGCTTTTGTCAAAATCCGGCATGCGTCCAGTTGACCCAATCGTCGACGCCACAAACTATCTCATGCTTCTTACCGGCCAGCCACTCCACGCCTTCGACTACGATAAATTCCTCGCCGTCGGCGGAACCTCGGAGCCAAAAATTGGTGTCCGCTTAGCTAAAAAAGGCGAGAAATTGACTTTGCTCGACGATACCGAAATTGAGCTTATCGATACCGACATTGTCATCACAAGTAATAATGTTCCTGTCGCACTTGCTGGCGCTATGGGTGGAAAGTCTACCATGATCGACGAGAATACTAAGAACATTATTCTCGAATCTGCCACCTTCAGTCTCTACAACCTCAGAAAGACTCAGATGGCTCATGGCTTCTTCTCTGAAGCAATCACTCGCTTCACTAAGGGCCAACCAGCCTACCAGACCTTGAACGTTGCTAAAGCTTGCGCAGGGCTACTATCTGATGGTTTTGAAATCTCCGAAGCTATCGACACAAAGGCTGCTGAATCCAAGAATAATGTTGTAAAAATTACAACAGATGAAATTAACAATCTTCTTGGTACGAATTATTCGAAGAACCAAATAATCGACACTCTCGAAAATGTTAGTTTCGAGGTTGAGGATGGCGACGAGCTCACCATTACAGCTCCAGCCTGGCGAACCGACATCCATATCAAAGAGGATATCATCGAAGAAATCGGCCGTTTGAATGGTTACGATAATATCGAGCCAATCTTGCCAAAACATGCAACCTCCGAGCCAAACAAGATGATTGTTCTGAAGTCTCGCATTCGCGATTTTCTAAGTCACACTGGCGCAAACGAACTTTTGACCTATACCTTCGTCCATGGCGATCTCATTGAGAAAGTCGGTCAGGATGTCAAAAATTCCTATCGCCTCGTGAACTCGATTTCGCCAGATCTTCAATATCTCCGTCAACAAATCGTTCCATCACTACTCGTCAAATCGTACGAAAATCTCAAAGCCAAGCATCAAGAATTCGCATTGTTTGAAATGAACCAGGTATTCCTTCGTTCGGACGGAGTTGATGAAGATGGCGTGCCAATTGCAAACAACAACCTCGCAATGGTTGTCGCAAGCATGGATGAAGAAACCAAATATTATGTTGCCAAAAAATATCTCGAAGCACTTGCTGAAAAACTGGGCCTAAGGCTTTCTTTCAAGAAATTTGAACCATCAAAATGTGAGGCCTGCTTCGAGCCAAAACGAAGCGCTGGCGTTTATATCGGCGAAAACATTGTGGGCTGCATCGGCGAAATCAAGTTTAGTGTACTTAACAAACTAAAACTTCCTCGTGGTGTTGCCGCCTTCGAAATTAGCCTCGATGAACTAGTGAAGCTCGCATCATTCAAAAAAGTGAACCATGAAATAAGCGACTTCCCAACCGTTTCTCGTGACATAACTATCTCCACTGCTAAAACCTACGAAGAAATTGCAAAGGCGATCGAAGAAAAACTAAGCCAAAAAGAGCTAATCTACGAAATTACCCCAACTTCGATCTACCAACCAGAAGGAAAAACCGAGAAAAATATCTCCTTCCACTTGAGCTTCGCTGACAAGAATAAAACCCTGGAGTCTGGTGAAATCCTCGAGCTCATGAACGAACTCGAAAAAATTGCCTGAAGTGCCAAATAGTTTTGAAATCATTAAGCTTATGCTATAATAAGCTTATGATTTTGCTTGATCGCGTCACCAAAACATATCCTGGCGATGATAGTCCAGCGCTTGATGATATTTCTTTGCATATCGAGCCAAACGAATTTGTCTTTTTGGTGGGTAAATCTGGTGCCGGCAAGTCCACTCTTATGAAAATGATTACAAAGGAAGAGCGCCCGGACTCTGGCAAGATTATTATTGGTGGTATCGATCTTGATTATGTTAAGAAACGTCATATCCCAGAATATCGCCGTCGTCTTGGCGTGGTCTTTCAGGATTTCAAACTCTTACCTCGTCGCACGGTCTATGAAAACGTAGCCTTCGCTCTCGAAATTGCTGGCATGAGCAACAAAGAAATTGCAAAAACTGTTCCAAAAGTTCTCGAGCTCGTGGGGCTTCTCGATCAAGCTAAAAAATTCCCAGACCAACTCTCTGGTGGCCAACGCCAGCGTGTCTCAATCGCTCGTTCTGTTGCGCGCCAGCCAAAAATTCTAGTCGCAGATGAGCCGACAGGTCAGCTCGATAAGTTAACTACCGACGAAATCATCGCTTTGCTTAAGAAAATCAACGATTTTGGAACCACGATTCTTGTCACAACCCACAACGAGGGAATCGTGAACAGTCTCCAAAAGCGCGTGATTACCTTAAAAGATGGCAAAATCGTCAACGATCAGAAGAATAACGGTATCTATAAACTCGATGAGACTCCAGCGCCAGCGCAGCCAGCGCGCGTTGTTAGGACTCCAGGCCATGCCTTGAAGAAAAGGATTATCCAATGATCAGAGAGAAAAATGTTCCACAAGTAGATAAAAAATCCATGCGTGTTGCAGCAAAAGGCAAGCTAAAAGCCATGAAGAAAAGCAGCACGTCTCATCCGATGCGTGATGGTTCTCGCATCGTAAAGTATGGTGCCGTTGGCTTTGCTAGAAATATTTGGCTTTCCACTGCCGCAACTGCCGTCATGGCAATCACATTAATGATTTTGTTCGTCACAATCGTCGCGAGCGTCATCTTGTCTAACACTGCCGACGTCATGCGTGAAAAAATCGACATCACAGTTTACTTGAAACCTGGAACCTCCGAACGTATTCTTGGCAATCTTAGTGAAACTATGTCTTCGGACCCGAACGTAAAGTCTGTGACCGTTTCAACTTCCGAGCAGGAATACGAAAAATTCATTTCCGAAAACTCCGATAACGAAGATATCTTGGCTGTTGTTCAAGACGAAGACATGAAAAAAGTTATGATCTCTAAGATGCAGGCCACGATGCGCATCAAAGTTTATAACGTCGATGATCTTTCCGGCGTGCGCTACATCGTCGAAAATGACGAAGGCTTCATCAAAGCTCTTGATGAAGACATGAGCCCAACCTATGATGTGAACCAAGTCGAAATCGCTACCATCACGACCTGGGCTAGAATCGCCAGGACGGGCGGAGTTATTCTTGGTGTCGTCTTCCTCGTTATTTCAGTTTTGATTATCTTTAGTACAATTCGCATGGCCATCTTTAGTCGTCGCGAAGAAATCTATATGATGAAGCTCGTTGGCGCTAGCAAAAACTTTATCCGTGGTCCATTCCTAGTTGAGGCTGAAATCTGCGGCGTGATTGCTGCTGTAATCGCTGCAACCTTTAGCCTGCTTGGCTTCCGCGCTGTTGCCCCAAGACTTTCCGATTATGGGATCGACGTCGACTCGATTACGAGCGTTCTCGAATCTAGCAAGCTCGTGCTCGTCTATCTTGTCTTTATCCTTGCTGGTATTATTATTGGTCGTATTTCTGCACGCCTTGCCGTCAAGAAGTATCTAAATAAAGCGTAAGCTTTACCAGATACTCCGAATATGCTACAATAATAGTATGAGAAAACAAAAAGGCGCAAAAACTTTTCTGGCCTACATTGTGGTCTTTGCTATTGCTATCGCCTTCTCTTTTTCCCCTGCAATCATCAACGAAGTATTTGGTATTTCCAAAGCTTGTAATAACAGCCCAGAATGTCGTGCTGCTGTCGAAAAGGAACGTCAGGCTAACCAAGCTGCCGCTTCGGCTGCTGCCTCTGCCAACCTTTATCAAATCCGCGTAAATGAACTTGCTGCACAGGTTGCAAGAAAAGAAGCTGAAATTGCTAATACCGAAGCTGACATCAATGCTCTCAATATCCAAATCGCTGCAACTCAAGCTAAGCTCGAATCGGATCAGGAAGCTCTTGCTGAGCTTTTGATTGGCGTTCATTTTGAAGGTGACTCTGAACCAATCACGATCCTTGCTGGCGCCAGCTCAATTTCTGATCTTGCCGAAAAACAGGCTCGTAGCGAAGTTGTCAAAAAAGAAGTTAGCGTTGCTGCAACCAAGGTCAAGCAAGAAAAGGAAAAACTCGAAGCTGACAAGGCTAAAGTTGAAGCGATGCTCGAGCAACAAAAACAAGCCCGAAACGAACTCATCACGGCAAAAGCCGAGCAACAAGCACTTGTCGACAAATACAATGGCGATGCCGTTGCTTATGCCGCCGCTGCTGCTCAAGCCAAGGCTGAGAAACTCGCCGCCGAGAAGGCTGAGCAGGAAGCTCACCCAGAACTCTATCGTGGTAGCGCATACTTTGGTGATAATACTTATCCATGGCAAGGTGATTGTCCTGGCCGCCAAGATGAATACACGACCTATCGTGATGGCTATTCTATCGGTGGCCTTGTCTGTGAATGTGTGAGCTACGTTGGCTGGAAAGCCTACGAATACTTTGGCATTGCTTTGTCTTATGGCAACGCTTATGACTGGGCCTGGAAAGCTCGCAGCTGGGGCGGATTCCGTGTCGACAATACTCCAGCCGAAAACACAATCGGCCAAACTTCGAGCGGTATCTACGGTCACGTCTTCTGGGTTGAAGGCGTCAATCCAGACGGCTCCATCAATGTTACTGAATACAATAACTCATGGGCAACCTATCTCTACTCTGGGAATTCCCACTTTGGCGACTTCGGCGCCCGTACTATTCCAGCTAACAGCGTCTGGCAATATAACTACATCCATTTTGAATAAAGCCGCGCTTTTTGAAGCGGGTTATGCTAAAATAAAGTAATGAAGAAAAAATGGGACGAAAAGAAAACTAGTCTTGGCAACGCCATTATTTATGGTGCAATCGCAACAATCATAGCGTTTGTATTAGGCTTAAATTTCAACAATCTATTTTCTGGGTTCATGCCATATCTTGGTTTTCCGACTTCCTCTTCCTCGATCGATTGGTCTCCACTAAACGAAGTTTATAGCAGACTCGCCACAACCTACGACGGAGATATCGACAAATCTGTCGTTATTGAAGGAGCCAAAAAAGGCCTCACGGCGGCCCTCGGTGATGTTTATACAGTCTATATGGACACCAAAACCGCGAACGACTTTAATGATAGTCTCCATGGCAACGTCGGTTCTGGGGTTGGGATCGAAATGGGGCTCCGCGACGGCTACACAAGGGTCCTTCGCACTCTTCCAGACAATCCAGCGAGGGAAGCTGGGATTCTTGCCGGCGATATTATCTATAAGGTTAATGACGAAGAAGTTTATATGTTAACTACCGACGAAATCGCCAGCAAAGTCCGTGGTGAGAAGGGTACCGAAGTAAAACTTACAGTCGTCCGAAACGGCGAAGAGCTTTCGTTTACAATGAAACGCGAAACCATCAATAATGTTTCGGCCTATGTTGAATACGACGGCACGACTGCTATCGTGACTTTGACTAGATTCGATACTGATACTGGCACTCTCGTCCAAGGCTTTGCAAGGGAATTCGAAAGCAAGGGAATCAACAAAGTTATCCTGGATCTTCGCAATAATGGCGGTGGCTATGTTTCAGCTGCTCAGGATTTGCTAGGACTCTGGGTCAGTAATAAACCAGTTCTAATCCAAAAATCCAAACACTTCGGCAACTCAACCATGAACTCAGTTTCTGGCAAAGCTATGCTCGAAAATATGAAGACCATTATCCTTGTTAACGAATCAACCGCGTCCGCATCGGAAATTGTTGCTGGGGCACTCCAAGATTATGGCAAAGCCACAGTTGTCGGAACCAAAACGTTCGGCAAGGGCGTTGTCCAGAATCTTTATAATTTGAGTGCCGGCTCACTCCTTAAGGTGACTACCGCCAGCTGGTACACTCCAAACGATCGCTCCATCAATAAGACCGGTATCACTCCAGACCAAGTCGTTGAGCGTTCATACGAGGACATCAACTCAATGCGCGACCCACAAATGGACGCCGCAAAAGCGCTATAATATATATATGATCAAAGTCTATTCAACCGAAACCTGTCCGTATTGTCACGCCCTTATGGATTGGCTAGATGATATGGGTGTCGAATATAAGGAAGTCGACGCCACCGGAAACCCAGACATCAAAACCGTTCCGGTCACAGAAATCGGCGACCAAAAAATTATTGGTTTCGATCGTCCAGCCATCAAAAAGGCGCTTAAAAATCTCGCGAAATAACTTCCATATAGATTTCTTCGAAACGTTGAAACGTACGATTAATATCGTGCGTTTTTGCGATCTCGAGACTTCTACTAGAAAATGCCTTTTGAAGTTTTTTGTCGCTTAAAATCTTTGTAATACTATCTGCGATTTCTGAAACATCCTTCGGTTTGCAAAGGAATCCATTCTCATCGTTTTTGCAGACTTCGCTGACTGCGCCTTTGTCTACCGCAACTAATGGCAACCCAGTTGCTGCTGCTTCGATCAGAACAATGCCTTGCGTCTCGATTTCGCTTGCCGTAGCAAAAAGTGAACCGACTTTATAAATCTCATATAGCTCTGGTGGCATTACGCGCCCGAGGAAGAGTACAGAATCTGAAATTCCAAGTTCCGCAGCTTGTTTCTCGAGGCCAGCCTTTGCGACTCCGTCGCCGGTAACTACAAGTACTGCTTCAGGAACATTCTCGAGCACCTTTTTGAAAGCATCGATCACAATGTTAATCTGTTTTTCTGGATCAACGCGCCCCACATAAAGAACGATTGGTTTGTCTTCCGGAATGTGATATTTCTTATAAATCTCTGCTGGCGCTTTGCCAGGTTTGAACGAGGAAAGATCAACCCCGTTCGAGACCGCCTCAACCGGCACCTTAAAATTCTTTGCGCGTTTCAAAATCAAATCATCAATCGCAAGTTGTGTTGGCATCGTAACGTAGTCACTTTTCTTCTGTCTGCCTACAAAATAAGCAGCCAAAATCGCATCAACCGGCTTCTTGATAATTTTTGGCAACTTCAAAGGGTCGGTAATAACGTCTGGATAATTATGCTCGGTTGTGATGAGTGGAATTGAATGCTTGTGTGCGTAGCGAACCACCGCAATTCCAATCGGGTCAGAGACTTGGCAATGAATAACATCTGGACGAAATGATTTAAGAGCCTTTTTAATCTCATGGCTAGGAAGCACCGACGCGTGAAAGCCGTTTTTGTAGAGAACATGTGGCATCTCATGTCCAAACAATTTCTTTTTTGGTGGTACAGGATTAATTTGATCAGGGTAAACTGGAAGTTCGATTGACTTAAGATAAACTGTCTTAACGCCCTGATCGTATTCGATATGGCTTTTGCCGGTTTGACTTGGACACAAAACCATCACCTCGTGTCCGCGCGCAGCTAGGCCCACGGCAAGATTATGTGAAAAAACCGCAACTCCATTAGTCATCGGAAAGTAAACAGCGGTAGAAATCGCAATTTTCATAAGCTCATTATAGCATACATCGCGATGCCAGCCGCGACTGAGACGTTGAACGACTCTTTCTTGCCCTTCATTGGAATTTCAAGAAATGTGTCAATCAGTTCGTATAGCTTGTTATCGATCCCGTGCACCTCTTCACCAAGAATCAGAACCACTTTCTCGCCAAGATCTAACTTCGAATTAATCGAAACGAGTCGCTCGTCCTGAATATTATTCTCAAGACCAACAATCTTCCAGCCCTCATCTTTTAACTTGCTCAAATCCGAAAATATATCATCAGATGAATAAATTTCGAGCATATCCTCGGCTCCAAGGGCCGTTTTGTGAATCTCTTTATCAAGTTTTTCACGAAGATGCGGCAAGAGATTCTTGTCGTGAACACGCGGCGTATAACCAGATAGAATTACTCGCTCCGCGCCAAATCCTTCCGCAGTGCGAAGAATAGCCCCAACATTATAAGTCGAGCGAATATTATCAAGCACTAAAACGAGTTTCATGTCAAGATTATACCACAGCAAACCCTAAGATTTATGGTATAATATACTCTATGGAAAGATATGACCCAATCAAAATTGAAGACAAATGGCAAAAACGCTGGGAAGAGGAAAAACCTTTCAAAGCGACTGAAAAAGAAAACGTCCCAAAGATGTATCTCGCAGAAATGTTCCCGTATCCATCTGGCGCCGGTCTTCACGTGGGTCACGTCCGCAACTTCACCATTATCGACGTCCTAGCTCGTTTCTATACTCAACAGGGCATGAACGTCATGCGTCCATTTGGTTATGATACTTTCGGTCTTCCAGCCGAGAATTATGCCATCAAAACCGGCACCTCTCCAAAAGATGCCACCGCAGTCAATATCGCCAACTTCCGCAAACAAGCCAAACGCCTTGGCTACGCTATCGATTGGGATCGCGAAATCAACACTTCTGATCCAGAATATTATCGCTGGACTCAGTGGTGCTTCTTGCAGCTTTTCAAAAAGGGTCTCGCCTATCAAAAAGAGTCATATCAATGGTGGTGCCCAGTCGATAAAACCGTGCTTGCAAACGAACAAGTAGAGGATGGCTGCTGCTGGCGCTGTGGCCATGAAGTCGAAAAGCGCAAAATGAAGCAATGGTTCTTCAAGATCACCGATTACGCCGATGAACTTCTTGAAGAAGTCGACGCTCTCGACTGGCCAGAGAAAATCAAGACCATGCAAAAGAACTGGATTGGCCGTTCTAAGGGTACGAACGTCACATTTTCAGTCAAAGATCTTCAGACCGAAATCCGTGTATTCACGACCCGTGTCGATACTATCTTCGGTGTCAGCTTCATCGTGCTTGCTCCAGAGCATCCAATGATTAAGGAGATCGTATCCGACGAAGCTCGCGAAAAAGTTGAGGATTATTGCAAAAACGCTATCAAGAAATCCGAAATCGAACGCCAAGAAAACAAAGAAAAGACCGGTGTTTTCACTGGTGCATATGCCATTAACCCATTGACCGGCAAAGAAATCCCAATCTGGGTCGCTGACTATGTCCTCGCCGGATATGGCGAAGGTGCTGTTATGGGTGTTCCTGGTCACGATGAGCGCGACTTTGAATTTGCTGAAAAGTTCGACCTCCCAGTCTATAAAGTTATCGAAAAGCCAGAATCTTCCGATGATGATTCAAGGTGCTATCATGGCGAGGGAACTCTTGTGAATTCTGGCCAATTCGACGGCACTCGTTCTGAGGATGCTCGTGAGCAAATCACAGCCTGGCTCGAAGAGCGCGGCATTGGCTCACCAAAAACCACCTACAAGATGCGTGACTGGCTAATTTCTCGCCAGCGCTACTGGGGTTGTCCAATCCCTATTGCCTATGACAAAGATGGCAACCCACACGCTATTCCAGAAGACCAACTCCCGGTCATTATCCCTGAAGTCGAAGACTATAAACCAGACGACTCCGGTCGCTCTGCTCTCGCAAAAGCTAAAGATTGGCTCAAGGTCACGATCGATGGCGAAGAGATGACTCGCGAAACCGACACTCTCGATGGCTACGCCTGCTCAAGCTGGTATCTCTGGCGCTACGTCTCGCCTCACGACGACAAGCATGCTTGGGATAGCGAAGCAATCAAATATTGGGCTCCGCTCGATGTTTATGCTGGCGCCGATCACGCTGTTGCACACCTTCTTTATGTTCGTTTCTGGTGTAAATTCTTTGCCGACCAAGGCTTCTTGCCATTCCGTGAACCAATCAAAAAACTGATTTATCATGGCTACATCAACGCTCCAGATGGCAAAAAGATGTCCAAGTCTAAGGGTAACGTGATTGATCCGCTCGATGTTATTAATGACGGCTACGGCGCAGACACGCTCCGTACCTACGAAATGTTCATCGGACCAGTCGAGCTCGACGCAGCTTGGGACCCACGCTCTGTCGGCGGTGTCTATCGCTTCTTGAATCGCTGCTACAGCCTCTGTTTCAAAGAAAACGTCGAGGTCTCACACAATACCCTCAGGAACCAAGTCATCAAGAAGGTCACCGAAGATATCCGTCGCTGCGGCTTTAACACTGCTGTCGCTGCCTTGATGGAATTTGTGAATGTCCTCTATAAGGAAGGCGCCGAAAAGGAAGATGTCGTAATCCTCGCCAAGCTTTTGAAGCCATTTGCTCCACATCTTGCCTCAGAAATGCTCGAAAAGCTCGAGGCAAACGATGAGTGGCCAACCTGGGACGAAAGCGCTCTTGTTGCTGATACTGTCGAAATTGTTATCCAAGTCAACGGAAAGCTTCGCGCTAAGCTTGAAGTCTCAGCCGAAGATCTCGAAGATGAAGAAAAAATCAAATCTCTCGCTCTCGCTGATGAACGCGTCAAAAAGTTTATTCCAGGCGAGCCGAAGAAGATCATCTTCGTAAAGAAAGCCAAACTCCTAAACGTAGTTGCTTAATAAGCGGAAAGCGGCCCCAAAAACAGGGGTCGCTTTTTGCCTCATATTGAAAAATCAGCAAAAATGTGGTATAATTATAAAAGACAATTGTGTCGCACATTTGGAGGTGGAGCTATGTCAATTCGTATTAGATTTTGCCTAAAGGGGGTGGCGTGATTGAAGAAGAAACCGGATCCGGAAAAATTCATTTGCACAGCTAAGATTAACAAGATGAATGACTTTGAAAGTGTCCTTGATTCTGTCAAGTTTGCTCTGGATAATGCAGGATATGACACTGTCACTAAACCTATACCTAGAAATGAAGAGGGGTCAATCCAGGCGATGGTGGCCAACACTAAAGATGAACCGAACGATAAGGTATATATCTTCGTAGATATGGAAAATCAAACGATTTCGCTCGAATTTGAAAACTATGAAGAGGAGGGTGGTTACTCTAGATTTCGCGCAATCTTTGTGTCAAAAGTCTTCTATAATACAATCGGTACAGACTTGTGTCACTACAAAAGGAAGGTGATTAAATTCTCGATCAACGGCGAAGATAAGATCTCTGCAAATGTCGATTTCCTCGATAAATACGTAGACAAAGATTTTAGAGATTTTTATAACGAATTCGTAGAAGGCGACATAGACCTCTAAAAAGACGGCCCCAAATCGGGGCCGTTTTCTTCTTGCGCGAAATAATAAATGGTGGTATTATAATAAAAATTAATCTATTAAAACTAAGGAGCATTTAATGCCTGAACCTAAAAAACAGAGCAGCCCACGCAAGACCGGCCTTCGCCGTTCACATCTCCGCTTGAAGCTTGCTCGTGCAGTTAACGCTGTATCTCCAGTTAAAGCTTTTGAAACAGCAAAGAAAACCCCAAATCTTAAGGTTAAAACTGTTAAAGCAAAACCAGCCAAAAAAGCAAAAACCACTAAAAAATCTAAATAACTTATAGGAAAAACATGGCCAGTAATCGACATTTAGGTAGAGTTATTGTACTTCAATCACTGTATGAATATGAACTAAGAACTCTAGCGGGCGACCAAGAAGTCGATCTGGATACTGTCGTAGCAAAAAGCATCGAACCATACGAGAAAGCTCTCGGCGATACTGAATTTGTCTATAAATTGGCACACGGGGTCATCGACAATGTCGAAGACCTAGATAAAGCACTCCAGCCTATGGCGCCGGAGTGGCCAATTTCTTCTATTTCGGCAATTGATCGCAATGTCCTTCGTATTGGTCTCTATGAATTATCTGAATGCGGCGACACTATCCCCCCGAAAGTTGCCATCAACGAAGCCGTAGAGCTTGCAAAAGCCTTTGGTTCGGATAACTCTTCCAAATTTATCAACGGTGTTCTCGGAACTGCATTCCGTGAGCTTCATCTCGATGCGGGAGAGACGGAAGGAAAGAATGAATCAGCAAACAAAACCGACAGAGCCGACAGCAAGGAGAACGCTTAAGGTTCCAGAGGCCCTGCCGACAGAACAAATCAAAGAATCTCCTTTCGAAAAGCTAAAATCAGCTGTTTTTCGAAAGAAGCCTACAATTCAGGAAATTGTGCGCGAGCCAACCTCGGGTGGTATCATTTTTAGACTCTCAAAAGATCAGAAAGATATCGAAATTCTTCTTATTCAAGACTCAAAAGACCGTTGGACCATTCCAAAAGGTCACATTGAGCCAGGCGAGACTGCCAAAATGACCGCCAAGCGCGAAATCGAAGAGGAAACCGGCTTAAAGAACGTCTCAATTTTGTCATGGCTTGGCAAAATCCACTTCAAATATCGCCGCTTAGACAAGCTTGTCCTTATGACCACCCAGGTCTATCTCGTTCAGGCTCTCGACGAGCACGAAATGCCAATGAAAGAGAAGTGGATGAAGGGGATCAAGTGGTTCTCATTCGCCGATGCTATCAATGCGATTGAGTATGAAGACATCGAAAAACTGATGCTAATCGCCAAGAAAAAAATTCGCTCTGGCGACTACAAATAATTAGGAGGCAAAATGGACACAACACCATATCAGGAGTTTGCAAAAGAGAAACTTGGCTTCGAATATAACGATATCAATCTGCTCGTTACAGCCCTGACCCACAGAAGCTATGTCAACGAGCATAAAAAATCCACCCACGAGCACAACGAGCGCCTCGAATTTTTGGGTGACGCCATTCTTGAGATGGTATCCTCAGATTTCTTGTATCGAAACTACAACGAACCTGAAGGTATCATGACGGCTTGGCGTGCCGCCCTCGTCCGCACCGAATCCATCGGTGATGCCGGAAAAAAGCTCGGCTACGAGCCACTCGTCCGCCTCTCCAAAGGCGAAAAACACGGTTCTGAACGTGCGCACGACGTGATTCTTGCCGACTGTTTTGAAGCAGTCATTGGCTCAATCTATCTCGATCAAGGCTACGAAACCGCCAAAGATTTTATCTATAAGCACATCCTTAGCAAAATCGACGAAATCCTCGAAGAGGGCACCTGGCGTGATGCAAAGTCTTGGTTTCAGGAATTGGCTCAAAAGACCGATGGCGAGACCCCTGTTTATCGCACTCTGAAGGAGGAAGGCCCAGATCACGACAAGAACTTCACTGTTGGCGCCTATGTTGGCGACAAATTGATGGGTGTCGGCGTTGGCCACTCTAAGCAAGACGCACAAACTGCCGCCGCAAGAGAAGGTGTCAAAAAATACCGCGCAGAAGAAAATAAAATCGCGAAAAATCAATAGAAAAGACCAACCAAAATAACAGAGAAGCCGCACGGGGCTTCTCTTTTGTTTAACAGGGGCGCAACTATTGACTAAAATGCTTATGTATGCTATAATATAAGGGTAAGCGTTTACATATAATTCAGGGGAGGTGAACATATGATAGAGCGTTTAGAAGATTATATTTTCGAAGAGAAGGATGATTTAAGAACTAGATTCAATTTCGTAGATTCATCTACCGAATCTGAAGAAATTAGAATCACTACAATGCTCGTCCCGGACTGCCGGGTCGACAAGTCTGAGCTCGAGAGAGAACTCGAAGAAATGGTCAAGGAACTTGAAGCAGAGGAGAGGAACCCCGAGAAGCGAATGACCAATGAAGATTTCTGGTTACTTTGGTTGGATTTGGTTGACCTGTGGGGACAGTATCGAGGCGTGAAGGAGCTATATAATAATGCTACTTCGGAAAATACCGAGTTTTTGGTAAGAAATGTTGTAGACAAATACTACGAAGGTCGTTCTTCAAAAATCAAGAAGTATCGCGACGAGTTATTGGCCCAGGTTAATGTTCTTATCGAAGAACTGAACCAGGATCTTTCCGCTAGAAGATTCACTGAAGTCGATAAGTGTTGGTTGCGCGAACATATTGGTAATTCTGGTCAGTCAGAAAGTGTCCGCGGTAGAATCAAGACTAAGTTAAAAGGTCTCAAAGATCCTGTAGATCTCGTCAATCTCATCGAAAAGAAGAATAACCCCGACTAATCTCGGGGTTTTCTTTTTCCGAAAAATAGTGTATAATAGTCCAAGTTACTATTAAAGAAAGGATAAAATGCTCGCGATTCGCATGCAACGTAATGGCCGTGCACATCTTCCGATGTACAGGATAGTCGTCCAAGAATCACAGCGCCACCCTCTTTCGGGTCGTGTTGTGGCCGAGGTCGGCAACTACAACCCAGAGACCAAAAAATTGGTTCTCGACAAAGAAAAGGTGGAGTTCTACTTGAAGAATGGTGCTCAACCATCATCTCGTGTCGCCTTCATCTTGAAGAAAGATGGCGTCAAGCTTCCAGATTGGTACAAAGCTGCTCCAGCAAAAGCCGCCAAGGCAAAACACGCTGATAAGCTCCGCAAAAACCAACCAAAGGAAGAGCCAGTTGAAGAAGCTCCAGCCGAAGCTGAAGCTCCAGCAGAAACTCCTGCAGAGCAATAAAATAATCCCCGAAAGGGGATTATTTTTTTGAGCTAAGATGCCAGTGGTCGCCAAACTCGCATTTATAAACAGTTAACTCTGGCGCGCCGTGATCATACTGAGCAACCTTTGCGGCAACCTCGGCCTCATCGCGCGTGGCATAAGAAATCTTATGCTCGTCGCCGACCCAGCACCTTTCCGGCTCGTATCTAGATGCTCCAAAATTAACTTTTCGTGACATAAAAAGTATTATAACATGCTATAATTAATGCATTAACAACTAACGGAGAAACCCCTAATGGCAACCATTGACCAACAATTTGTTGAATATATTGTAAAAACTCTCGTAAACAACCCTGACAAAGTTTCCGTTGACCGTATCATTGATGAAAAAGGTGTTCTCTTGTCTCTCACTGTCGATCCAGAAGATGTCGGCCGTGTTATCGGCAAGCGTGGCGCAACCGCTCAATCAATCCGCACCCTTCTTCGTGCTCTTGGCACCAAAAACGATGCTCGCTACAATTTGAAGATTGTTAACACCGACAACTTCGAAGGCGCTCCAAAAGAAGCTGCAGAAGCTCCAAAAGAAGCTCCAGCCGAAGCTGCTCTCGTTGATGAAGTTCCATCATACGATGACGAGCCAGAAGAGGAGGAAGAAGAATCCTCTGCTCTCGCCGAAAAAACCCGCGCAGAGCTCGCTGATCTCGATGATCTCGACATCTAATTAGGTAAAAAAGGCCGCCCCAATCGGGGCGGTTTTTTGTCGATTTTTAAAAATAATTGTTGACACACCCGGCCGCAAGTTATAAAATAAACATAAGCTAACTGCGAGTTAACTTATACATACAAGAAGTTGAGAGCTTATCTATGTCTAGAAATCCACCTTGACAGGTGGTTTTTTGGTTAAAATTCGCTTTAAAAACCCTTGTAAAATCTAAGAAAACGAGCTAAAATGATTCTAAGAAGTAGTGTGACCTATTTTTGGTTGTCGGGAGAACTGGCAATTCGACCGATAAAAATAGGTCAGTAATCTTCGGCGCTGAGATTCTTGTTCATCTAAGTAACAGGGGTCAAAAAAGATTATTAAACTAAATACAAGAAGGGTAACTAGTGAGTACTAAACCGAAGTCCGGTGAACGTATATTTTTCACCGAAGGTGACCAGGCCTTGCCAATTCCTGACATGATTGCACATCAGAAGGATTCTTGGGAAGACTTTGTCAAAAACGGACTCCGCGAGATTTTTACTGAGCTTAATCCAATCGACGATTACACCGGTCAAAAACTCTCTCTCCGTTTCAAAGATTATTACTTTAAAGAGCCAAAGGAATCAGAGCGTGATGCTAAATACAATCTCGCCACCTATGAGGCTCCTCTCCATGTTCTCGTTGAACTCGAAAACAAGGTGAACGGCACCAAAAAAGAGCAAGACATCTACTTTGGCGACTATCCATGGATGACTGATCGTGCAACCTTCATCATCAATGGTACTGAGCGTGTGATTGTTTCTCAGCTCATCCGTTCTGCAGGTGTTTTCTTCACTGCTGAACACATTGGACTCAAGAACTACTACGGCGCTAAGGTTATTCCTGGCCGTGGTGCATGGCTTGAATTCGAAACTGCCGCTAACGGCTCCATCAACGTCAAGATCGACCGCCGCCGCAAGGTTCCAGTAACCACCTTTATGCGTGCTCTCGGCATGACCAAGACTGAAATCAAAGAAAAGTTTGAAAAAGTCGACACCGGCGAAATCAACTACATCGATTCTACCTTCGACAAAGACACCACCTCAACTCAAGGTGAAGCATTGCTCGAGGTTTATCGCCGTCTTCGCCCAGGTGATCTTGCCACCGTTGAAAACGCAAAATCCATGATCGAACGTACTTTCTTCGATCCAAAGCGTTACGATTACAGCAATGTTGGTCGTTTCAAGATTAATCGCCGTCTTGGCTTTGATACTCCAAACGATCCACTTCATCGCACTCTTCAGCTCGAAGATCTCGTTGCGATCGTCGCTGAAATCATTCGTTTGAATAACACCCAAGAACCAGCTGATGATATCGACTCTCTCGCAAACCGCCGTGTCAAACTCGTCGGCGAGCTCGTCCAACGTCAATTCCGTCTTGGTATGCTTCGCCTCCAGCGCAACATCCTCGACCGCATGTCGATGGCCAACCCAGAGGAAGTTACCCCATCTCAGCTTCTAAACTCTCGTCCAGTTGTCGCTGCCGTGAAGGAATTCTTCGCCAGCTCTCAGCTCTCACAGCTCATGGACGAAACCAACCCATTCTCAGAACTCGCTCACAAGCGCCGTCTAAGCTCGATGGGTCCTGGTGGCCTTACCCGTGAACGTGCTGGCTTCGATGTCCGTGACGCTCATCCAACCCACTACGGCCGCATCTGTACCGTTGAAACCCCAGAAGGTGGTAACGTCGGTCTCGTGCTTAACCTCGCAACTTATGCCCGTGTTAACGAATACGGTTTCATTGAAGCGCCATACCGCGTCGTTAAAAACGGTAAAGTCACAAACGAAGTTGTCTATGTTGATGCTGCTGCTGAAGATGACATGATCATCGCTGACGCTTCCGTCAAACTAGACAAAGACGGTAAATTCGTTGAAAACTGGGTTTCCGCTCGTGTTCACGGTTCTCCTGCTCAGGTTGAATCAAAGAACGTCACCCACATCGATGCTGCCCACAAGGAAATTCTAGGTGTTTCAGCATCCCTCATTCCATTTGTTGAGAAAAACCGTGTCGACCGCTCTCTCATGGCCTGCGCCATGCAGAAACAGGCAGTGCCACTTCTTCGCCAAGACAACCCAATCGTTGGTACCGGTATCGAAAAAGAAGTTGCAAAGAATACTTCCCAGATCGTCCTCGCTGAAGGTGCTGGTGTCGTTAAGAAAGCTGATGGCGAATCAGTTATCGTAACCTACGACAAGGGTGGCGACAAAGAATACAAACTCGTCCACTTCGAAAAGACCAACGATGATCGTTGTTACAACCAACGTACCAAGGTTGCTCGTGGCGAAAAGGTTAAAAAAGGCGATGTCCTTATCGAGGGTGCATCTATCAACAATGGCGAACTTGCCCTTGGTCGTGATCTCCTCGTTGCCTTCATGCCATGGCGTGGTTACAACATGGATGATGCTATCGTCATCTCTAACCGCCTCGTCGAAGACGATACTTTGACCTCAATCAACATCAAAGATTTCGATGTTGAAGTTCGTGAGACCAAACTTGGTCCAGAACAAGTTACCCGTGATATTCCAAACGTTTCCGAACACTCTCTCCGCCACCTTGGCGAAGATGGTATCGTAACCGTTGGTTCCGAAGTTGCTCCTGGCGATATCCTCGTCGGTAAAATCACTCCAAAGGGTGAACAAGAGCTAAGCAGTGAGGAGCGCCTCCTCCGTGCTATCTTCGGTGAAAAAGCCAAAGATGTCCGCGATACTTCAGTTCGTATGAACGGTTCCTCAACTGGTAAAGTTGTTGATGTCCGTGTCTACACTCGTGAACAAGGTCACGAACTCAAAGCAGGTGTCCTTATGCAAATCAAGATCTTCGTCGCTGAAATGCGCAAAATCGGCGTCGGTGATAAGATGTCAGGTCGCCACGGTAACAAAGGTGTGGTCTCTCGCGTTCTTCCTGTCGAAGACATGCCGTTCATGGAAGATGGTACCCCAATCGATGTAATTCTTTCTCCAATGGGTGTGCCTTCACGTATGAACCTCGGTCAGCTCTTTGAAATCCACCTTGGTATGGCTGCTCGCGCTCTTGGTTACAAGGTCGCAACCCCATCCTTCAATGGTGTTCCAGACGAAGTGATCTCAGGAGAACTTGAAAAAGCTGGCTTCTCACGCGATGGTCGTGTCCAACTCTATGATGGTCTCACTGGTGAGCCATTTGAGGAAAGAACTTCTGTCGGTGTCATGCACATGCTCAAGCTCCACCACATGGTTGAGGACAAGATTCACGCCCGCTCAACTGGTCCATACACAATGGTCACCCAACAGCCACTTGGTGGTAAAGCTCAGAACGGTGGTCAGCGCTTCGGTGAAATGGAGGTGTGGGCTCTCGAGGCTTATGGTGCTGCAACCATGCTTCAGGAAATGCTCACAATCAAATCCGATGACGTCTACGGCCGTGCAAAAGCATACGAAGCAATCATCAAACATGAGCCAATCGAAGGTCCAAAGCTCCCAGAAGGTTTCAACGTTCTCGTTAAAGAGCTTCAAGGTCTTGGCCTCAAAGTCGACCTTCTTGATCATGGTGAAGCTGCCGATGCAGGCGACGTGATCGAAAAGACCTCACGCGAAATTGAAAAAGACAAAGATGATCAATCAATCTATGATCAACACAAGAAAGATACCGAACCAGAAATTGTCGACCTCGATGATGAAGAGGCTGCCGCAATGATGGAAGATGAAGGTATCCAAATAACAGAAGAAGAGGACGACGGCACAGTCGACCTCGGAGAGGAGTTCTAATATGGCTTGGATGGATAATTTTATCAGCGCCTCTGACTTTGATTCAATCCGTCTTACAGTGGCCAATGCGGACGACATCTTGAACTGGAGCTATGGCGAAGTCACAAAGCCAGAAACCATTAACTACCGTACTCAAAAACCGGAACGTGATGGTCTCTTCTGTGAACGCATCTTCGGTCCAACCAAAGATATCAACCCGCACGATTCAAAACTAAAAGGTGTGCGCTCTCGCGAAGCTGCTGTCGATAAGGAAGGTAATCTCGTTACCAAGTCTATCTCTCGCCGCGAACGTATGGGTCACATCTCCCTCGCTGCTCCAGTTGCTCACATCTGGTTCATGCGTGGAACCCCATCTGCAATCAGCCTTCTTCTTGACATCACTGTCAAGAACATTGAGAAAGTTGTCTACTTTGCAACCTACCTCATGACCGAAGTCAAAGAAGATGAAATTGCAAAAACTCTCGACTCTCTTGAGAAAACAACCATGGCTGCTCGCGAAGCTATTCGCCTCCGCTATGACAAAGAGTCCAAGGCAAAAGATGCTGACGTTAAAGCTCTTGCCGAAGCTCAAACCAAAGAGATGGAAGAGCTTGAATCTGACTACGCTTCCCGCAAAGGTATGCTCGAATCATTCAAGAAAGGTAACACTATTACCGAAGTTGAATATCGCAACCTTCCAGAAGAATATGAAGATTTGATCACCGTCGAAATGGGTGCTTCAGCTATTAAGAAAATGCTTGAAGAAATCGATCTCGACGAACTTATCGAATCCCTCCACAAAGAAGCTGAAGAAGCTAAGGGTCAAAGAGAGAAAAAGATCGCTAAGCGCCTCAAAACTATTGAAGGTATGCAAGCTGCTGGCATCAAGCCAACTGATCTCATCCTCACTGTTATTCCAGTGATTCCTCCAGATCTACGCCCAATGATCGCTCTTCCTGGTGGTCGCTTCGCAACCTCCGATTTGAACGATCTCTATCGTCGTGTTATCAACCGTAACAACCGTTTGAAGAAACTTCTCGACCTCAACGCTCCAGAAGTTATCTGCCGCAACGAAATGCGCATGCTCCAAGAGGCTGTCGATGCTTTGATCGACAACTCAGCATCACATGCTGCCAGCGCTCAAGGTGGTCGCCGCAAGCTTAAATCACTTTCCGACCTCCTCAAAGGTAAGCAAGGTCGCTTCCGCCAGAACCTTCTCGGTAAACGTGTCGACTACTCTGGTCGTTCCGTGATCGTCGTTGGTCCAGAACTCAAACTCCACGAATGTGGTTTGCCAAAACAAATGGCACTTGAGCTCTTCAAGCCATTCGTCATTTCATGGCTCATCTCTAATGAATACGCAAACAACATCCGCGCCGCTTCTCGCCTCATCGAGGCTAAGGAAACTATCGTCTGGGATGCCCTCGACGAAGTCATTAAAGGCAAATATGTTATCTTGAACCGTGCACCATCGCTTCACCGTCTCTCACTCCAGGCCTTCCAACCACGCCTTATCGACGGTAAAGCAATCAAGCTTCATCCACTCGTAGCATCCGGCTTCAACGCTGACTACGATGGTGACCAAATGGCAGTCCACTTGCCACTCTCTGACGCTGCTCAGACTGAGGCTCGTGAACTCATGGCTGCAGGAAAGAACCTTTTGAAGCCAGCCGATGGCGCTCCAGTCCTCGCTATCTATCAGGACGTTGTGCTTGGTGCCTACTACTTGACTTACGACAAGCCAGGAACCGACAAAGGTGTCATTAAGCCATTTAGCTCTGTCTATGAAGCTGAGCTCGCTTATGACCAAGGTCTCATCCACTTGCAAACTCCAATCCGTGTGTTCGCAAAGAAGGAAATCAGGACCACTACCCTCGGCCGTGTCTTCTTTAACGAAATCCTCCCAGCCGATTATCCATACGATAACGCTGTCCAAACCAAGAAACACCTTTCTAAGGTTATGGCCAACATCTTCGATATGTATGGTGCTGAAACAACGGTAAAAACCGCCGATGCATTGAAGGATCTCGCCTTCGAATACGAAACCATCGCATCAATCTCGACCGCTAAGGATGATTATCCAACCTATGATGAAATTGATGACTTCCTCGCAGAAGGTGATGCAAAAACCGCCCTCATTCAGGAACAATTCAACGAAGGTCTCGTTACCGAAGAAGAACGTTACAAACTCACCATTGCCAACTGGCGTGATATTGATAAGAAAATCTCCGAGTTCTTGCAGAACAAGCTCGCCGAGATGGATACCGATATCGCAGTCATGGTCAACTCCGGTGCTCGTGGTAACATTTCAAACATCAAGCTCGCATCTGCAGAAATTGGTATCATGGTCGATATCAACAACAACGAAATCGAGCTCCCAGTCAAGTCTTCTTACAAGAAAGGTCTTAACACCCTCGAATCCTTCATCGCCACTCGTGGTGCACGTCAGGGTCAGGTGTCTACCGCTCTTCGTACTGCAGACTCTGGTTACCTCACTCGTCGTCTCGTCGATGTCTCTCAAGACGTCTTTACTACCGATGAAGAAGCTGAAGATCCAGGCTTTACCGTCTTCAGAAACGAAACCGAACTCTCTGGCATTGGATTTGCTGCCCGCATCGCTGGCCGCTACACTGCCGAAGCTGTTCCAGGTTACGTTGAAGCTGACGAACTTATCACCAATGATATCGCTGCTCAAATTGATGCCGATGAGAATATTCAATCTGTCAAGATTCAATCCATCCTTTCAACCACTGCAGTAAACGGTATCCCACGCAAGGCTTACGGTGTTGATATGTCCACTCGTGAACTCGTCGCCGCCAACCAACCTGTCGGTGTGATCGCCGCTCAATCCCTTGGTGAACCAGGTACCCAGCTTACCCTCGATACCAAACACGGTTCTGGTGTTGCAGGTTCTGGTGCTATCGCCCGTGGTCTTCCTCGTGTTGAGGAGCTTCTCGAAGCCCGCAACCCTAAAGGTCAAGCCTACATCACCCCAATCGATGGTACTATCGAGACTTGGGAAGATGGCAACCACTACGTTGTCCAGGTCACCCCACAATCTGGTGATATTGAACGTTACGAACTCGCTGGCAGAAAAGCTGAGGTTAAGGATGGCCAAACCGTTAAGGCTGGCACTACCCTCGCTAAGAAAGATGGCAAGAATGCTGCTATCAAGGCTAAATTCGACGGTATCGTTGAACTCGTCAAAGATGCAATCGTGCTTGTCGCTTCTGCAACCGCTCCGGTTCGTGTAGAAATCCCAGGCGATGCTGAACTTCTCGTCAAATCTGGCGACAGTGTCGAAGCTGGTGATCGTCTTACCACTGGTTCTTTGAACCTCCAAGACCTCTTGAAGTACAAGGGAACTGAAGCAACCGAACGCTACATCATGAATGATGTCTTGAACGTTTACGCTGCTCAGGGCCACGAAATCTCTCCAAAACACCTTGAGATTCTCGTCCGCCAGATGTTCTCTCGTGTTCAAATCAACGAGCCAGGCGACTCTGAGTTCGTCTCTGGTGACATCGTCTCTAAGGCTGCTGTAATCGCAGAGAACAAAGCTCTCGAAGCAGCTGGCAAGACCCCAGCCACCTGGACCAACCTCCTTCTCGGTATCACGAAGGTCTCTATCTTCTCCGACTCCTTCTTGTCTGCCGCATCCTTCCAGGATACAACCCGCGTTCTTATTAATGCCGCCATCAATGGTCGTGTCGACCACTTGAACGGCCTCAAAGAGAACGTCATCATCGGCCGCAAGATCCCAGTCGGTACTGGTGTTACCCCAATCGAGACTGAGTCTGATAGTCTCATCTCCGAAGGTGAACCAACCGAAGAGGAAATCGCTGAGCTCTAAAATTCAACGATTCTAGGACAAGCTAGACAAAACCACCCCTGTTTCTGGGGGTGGTTTTTGTTATGCTAAATTGACAATTCCTGCAAAGTGTAGTATAATTATAGATAGAACTATCTAGTTGATACTTTTTGTACCAGCCGATGGAAGTACGTTACAGTAGACCGTATATATCTTGTAGAAATGGAGGGATTTATTATGAGAAAGACGGTTATAAAAGTATTTTTAGTGAGTCTGTTTATTATGGTTGGTCTGGCCGGCTGCTCTTCATGTTCAGCCGTGTCCGAGGGTGAATCGCCACCTAGCAGTGTCGTAATTGTGGATCCTGAGCCTGAGCCCGTCGTGGAACCGGTTATTAATCCGGAACCCGAACCCGTGGTTGAGCCTCAGCCCACTGTGGTTGAGCCCGATCCTGAGCCCGAACCCGCTGTGGTTGACCCCGACCCCGAGCCTGAACCTGAGCCTGTTGCGCCTGAGCCCGAACCGGAGCCTATTCCGGAGCCGGAGCCTCAGCCTCAGCCTGTTCCTCAGCCTGAGCCCGAGCCTCAGCCCGTAGCTCCTGCAACTCCCGTTTCGATTTCGGCAACGGTGAAGTCTATGGAGCGTCATGTTGGCGACCAGCTGAACGCAAGCGATTTTACGGTTACCGTCACCATGAGTGATGGCAGCACCGTCAAAAATCCGAACGGATGGACCGCAAATCCAATGACGCTCGCTTCTGAATCGAACGTTATCACGATTTCCTACAGTGGCCTCACAACCACCGTAACCGTGCCTGCCGTAGTGGTAAGCATCGGCGAGCCTCCGCTCCCGCCTCAGCCTCAGCCCGCTGTTGGTCCGCCTGCGCGCCCGACATCTGAGAGTCAGGTTTATGACTGGGCGGTTGCTAATTATGGCTGGTCGTATTATACTTACGATTTCGGCGATGGGCCCTATTATGTACTTGTAAAGGGGCCTTATGAGGCAAGTGTGTTAGTTTTTGGGCCTGGTGATTATGATGCATACGTAATGACGGACACTGGCGTAGTGTATTCATATTCTGGCTCGGATCTCACAGGTTTTTATAACTTCCTAACGACTCACTAATAAAAAGGCACCACGAAAGTGGTGCCTTTTTCTATTGAAGTATAATAATGATGTGATAAAATAAGGATATGCGGAATGGAGTGAGGTGTATAAAAACAGCATTAACCCTGGTTGGTTTTGTTTTTGTATTGTCGACTCCGATTATTTGCGTTCGTCTAGCTATGGCTGTCGGTGAATCCTCCGGTGGTGGTGGTGTCTGGGACATGGAAGGATGTTCTGGCGACAACGAACCGAGTTCAAATTTCCCCGGAATGGTTCAGTCGAAAAGTAATACTACGAGATATAACTGTTGTAGTACTAAGCATGTCAAATGTGCTAGATGGATTAGGGGCTCTATTAGTGATTTTCAGGCGGCCTGGGCGATAAGGCGAGACTATCCATCTAACCCATACGAGCAAAATATTTATAATATTTGCACAAACCCTAGCACTAATACTGGTGGCTATGTTGTTTGGATGGGGCTAGTCGATACATATGACTATAGAAACGGGCGTTTGACCTGGGTGGGGAATTTTGGTCTGGATAATGCAATAAACTTTAAGGTTTCTGACTTCAATAATGGGTACGTAATCGGCCAAGGTTCTGGTTATATAGGTAGAGAGGCGGCCGATTTGGTTAACAAAGAAACGATAAGGAAAGGCGGTAGGGATAAGGTCGCCTTTGCTTGTGAGCACACTGGCACCCCTCCTCCACCAACCTATAATCTCTGTACTGGCTTTGGTTCTGGGGATACGACTTCCGTTCTTGCTATGGTTCAAAATGTGTCAACCGGGAGCGGCTGGAAACGCGGCGATAGTAATGAAAACTATGTCTGGGCGAAACCTAATGATATTATTCAGTTCCATCACTGCTATTATAGTGGCGTGCAATCATATGCAGATAAAGATGCAACTAAGCAAACTGGAGTGGGTGGAGATAAATTCGTTGGTCAAACCAGTAATGGAACGTCGGCGAATAATGCAGCTAGAGCTCCGCTGAGCACAGAACATGGTGCACTAAAAAATATTATTACTTTTGAGAATAAGTACACTATTTCTGGGGTTAGCAGCGCGACGCGCACGTTTAATGTTGGAAAGGTGGTCCGGGACGAATATGAGGGCCCAAGCGTGAATGCCGATGGCACGTCTCAATCCAGTCAGGAAAAGCACTCAGATTATTTGGTGAGCACTGGTGATATCGGCACGGATGGTAGAGTAAACGAGACAATAACGAGCGGCACTCCTTCGCAGGCTACAATTACGGAGTATAATTCTTCGAACGGCCCTACCACCTGGACATGCAACCACTGGGTGTATACTGAAACAACACCGCCGGTCCATATTCCTGATGGTATACCAACCGGAGAGGGGTGGGAAGTAGTTGCTAATTCATGCAATATAGCTACTAACACATGTAAATATACAAGGACAACCAGTGGCGACAGTACTTGTAGGCTCACTGAAGAGCATGTGTATACCTATGAGGGCCCTGTTTCTTCTCTTGCCTACGTGAAAGTGCCACACAACTACAGTAACCACGGAGAGGTTATTATTAACTCATCTAAGATATATGCTGGTGAAATTGCGCAAATTAGTGCAAAGATTGTAACCGACGGTCGCTATAATGGCGTGACGCAGGGCTGGTATGCAACCAGGGTTCCGAATGCTTCCTGGTCTGTGATTGGATATATTACAGATAATGTAGAAGGACTCGTTGGGGGTAGTGTCCCTGTTTCTAACGGGGAATGTAGAGCAGGCGTTGGTAACTGTGCTAAATTTGCTTCAGGCAGTGGCTCGCTAAACTCTGGCAACGCTGGTGGTGGCGATGTCTATAACTTCTTAAATAATCAATCGTTTTCAGTGTGGGATGTTGAAGCTGGAAAGTATTTCTGTGTTGTTTCGACGGTCTATCCATCAGAAACCAATGGTGATACAGATATTTCTGGCGGTGGTAATGGCCAATGGTCATCCCCGCGCGGTGACTGTAAGATTATTCGCAAAAAACCAACCTTCCAAGTTTGGGGTGGCGACATCTTTACGAATGGTGTCCTAAAATCCAATACTCCGACCAAAAACAATTTGTTTAGTGTTCCTAATGTGGGAGACCCAAAATATCCATATTCAATCCAGAATTCGACCAGGATTCACTTCGAAGGGTTCGGTGAACACAACGTCATCGCTAAAGGCAAAATCCAAGGTGTTTTCTCTGGAAATGCCTCGGGATTTGCTAACAGCGGAACCATTCAGGATATCGGGCCTAAAGATAACTGCGCCCATGTTCCGCTTTCCTTCTCGAATGGCACCTGCTCGGACACTGGTAGCTCTGATATTAGCTCCGGAACGTCGATCTATGATAGCATGATGACTCAGTTCGGGAACACCGCCAAGAACCAAACACCCAGAACTGGCACTGTTGATATCTCGACTACATTCGACAACGGTTCAACCATTGGCGGAACCAACGTCCGTTATACCCACGTCTCAAGCACCGCACATATCATCGCGAGCGGCTTTATTCCTCCTCAAACCACCCATATTGTCTACGCTGATGGTAACGGCACTATAGCCATTGACAGTAATCTTCTTTACAATAATGGTCTTGCTTATACTGAAGCCAGGCAGGTCCCACAGCTTATCATTATTACTCCTGGCAATATTACAATAAAAGACAATGTAACCCAGATTGATGGTTGGCTCCTTTCTAAAGGCACAATCACCACTGGTACAAAACAGAACGATGCGGGGAACGCCGCTAGTATGTACCCACTAAGAATCAATGGCCCAGTTTACGCGGAAAAGATCGCCTTGAACCGTGCCTACGGCGCAACCAAAGGCTCCGGCTCAGGAGATCCAGCTGAAATTATGAATTATTCGCCATTCGTCTATCTCTACAATGCGAACCGCTCAACCGATACGCCAACTCTCTACACGACGTATCTAAAAGAAGTCGCACCAAGATATTAGACAAATATTAAACGCTTATGCTTTGAAAAGCGAGCGCACTGCTTTATTATTAAACTAGCTCACAAAAGGAGGTGGTGCGTGTGGGTAGGCTCTTTAAAATTTCCGGGAATTATGAAGAAAACGGCGAGTGGAAAAAGCCAGACCCTTTCTATGCGGGAAAAATTTTGATCGAAGACGAAAAAGACGGGCAGTTTTATGGCTTTGTCGACGAGCTATGCGCCAAGAGCCCGACAAAGCTTGCGGATCGCCGCTATGTTGTTGGTCGCCTCCATAGCGGAGCCAATGGGTATAGGGCTATAGAATTCTACGCCATCTCAAATAGTCGTAAGAATGCGCCGCGCAAGGTGATCATTCCAGATCTTGGGGCCAGTAGCTCTAATGCCGCAAGCGACCAGAGTCCTGTATTTATCGAGGGCGTCTGGGCCGCAAAACTCTCTAGCCTCGGCGGATTCAAAGTAAAGGGTAGAGCCAAGTTCTCGTATGAAGAAGTCGAGTACACCCTGAGCAAGGCGACTCTGGTCAAAAAGAGATACCTCGAAGTAGATCTTAAAATCATAGAGGAGTTGACCGCATTTATGATTGGCGGCTTCCTCGCTGATGTTGGACTCAAAGGATTCCCGGAAAGCGAAAAACCAGGTCTCTGACCTGGTTTTTGCATGAAGGGTGTCATTATTTATCGCCTTCATAATCTTCTGGAAAGTTGAGCGTGAGCCCGAGTCTTTTGATGTTATAAAGAATATTGATTGATGGAACTTCACTTTGCCATATCAGGACATTCTTTATAGTGAAACTATCATAAAAAGACCTGCTCTTGTCGCTATCTATGACTTCCTCATAGGTTGCATATCTGCGGTTTTCTTCATCCTCCTTCGCTTCGGCCAGATGACGTAACTCATCGGCTGTCATGTTCTTATAGCTATCGTAGTCGAGAATAAAGAACTGATCCATAATCCAGAATCTGGATTTGGGGTCTTTAAGGACGATGAACTCGTTATTGCTGCCGGCGGTCTGCATAATGCACTCGTTTTCACTACTCAAGATCTCGTCAACAACATATTTTGGGACCTTGAAGTCTACATCTTTTGCAGCCTTGAGAATAAACTCAGCATCATACTTCTGGATATAAACTTTACCTTTTGTCTTAATCTTCATATTTACCTCCAAAACCAATAAATAATCCAAGATCAGGGTCAAACTCATCAAACACATCGAGTCCCGCGAGGGCACACATTTCGTCTTCGTCAGGATTTGCCCCGGATACGCTAATGTAGAGATCCATAAAATCATACGGATCATCGAAATCTCCGCACAATATGTTGTTTATGGGTTCCTTTACGATGGGGACGCATACTGCGCCAGCACATACACCATATCCATTCCTGGCTATGATGTCCTTGTCGTACTTGAGTCTACATGGCATGGAGCTCTTGTATATATCCGAGCCATCCTTGATGAGTGACAAATATGCGGTCTTCATCGCTGTATAGGAATAAAAATTAACTCTCTTAGGATCCGCGCGACTACCGAAATCGTTGGTCAACTTTCCGCCTTTTACGATCGGGTACGTATGTTCGCAGATTGCACCATCTTCGAAATCGAAATTCTCGAATCCGGAATAATGAAGGTCCACATTGCCGCTAAGCCAGGCATAAGCCTCTGCACAATGTGGAATTGCCGTAATGCGGATAGCACCAGCCTGATTCTTCTTAAATAATGGAACTTTCTTTGCCTCCTCGCGAACAGCATCTTTGATTTTGTCTACAAGCTCTAAATATGTAACCATTCATCCACCACCTTTCCAAAAAAATGTAAATGTTCAAACTATGAGAACATAGCCACAATAATTATAACATATTTGCCTAGATAATCAAACGCTAGAAGGCTCCCGTGTCTCTTGATATAAACATATGCCACACAGAGCAGACTTTAACATTTTTAAGAAATATGTTATAATATAAAAAGATACTCACTACAAAGGAGGTGATAAGTGTGAGTCGTATTTTTAGTATTTCTGGAAACTTCATGCAGGACGGAAAATGGTCAACTCCTGATCCGTCGTTTGAAGGGAAGATTGTCGTGAATGATAAGAATGAACTCCACGGTTACTGCAAAGAACTTTACGAAGCGGATATGTCCGACGTCAATAGAACTCGGTATCTTGTCGGCGTTCTTGATGAGAATCCTGATGGACGGCAGAGTATTGCGTTCTACAAGTTGTCTAATGACTGCGTGCAGGCACCACTCTTGTATAGTGTTGCGGACTTGAAAGATCAGGAGACCGGCGTGTGGTGCGCACTATGCATCTTTATGTTCATGCCACAGGGAGAAGCGAGAATCACTCTCAATGAGGAAGCCTATTCGAAAAAAGAGGAGGATAATATTGATGAAATATATCAAACTCTTGACAAGGATATAAACGGTAACGGCGACTTCTTGGAGGATATTGATTTTTGCAGGCAATTTATCTAACAGAACTACAACACCTTAAACCAGACGTCCTTTGTCTGGTTTTTTAATGCAAGCAAAAAATCGGCCTTTGCCGATTGAGCTTGGCTGGTGGGGGCGAATTGAACGGACATTAACACTCTATGGGAAAGACGTATGGGGGAAACTAAATCATGCTATAATATAAGCATAAATATTATGGAAAGGGAAACTAATGGATCAGAATACTGATACTGGAGTACCGGTAACGCCAGTAGTAAATAATAAACAAAAAAGTGGCAATGGCGGCTCAAAAATTGCTACTGCAATTGCATGTGTTTTGGCTGCTTGTGGCATTGGGTTTGGTGTTTATAGCATGTTGCAGAGTTTACAAAAGGATTCCGAAATTTCTAAATTAAAAGAGGGAAAACTAACGCAAAATACTGCTGATCAGGATGATAACGCCGATGTGAACGTAGGCGGAAATGCCCTGTCAGTTACTGAGGCAGAGAAAATACTGTCAAAGTATATAGGCGAAGGCAACAGTACGATGGCCATTCGTTTTAATGCCCTCTACGATACCTTCACTTCGGATTTTAATAGCCAACAGAAAGCTTTTTTAACGTATAGCTCGATAAGTGATAACGAAAAAGAAGCCGTCAGTTGCGTAGAAGAAAGGTATGAGAAAGGCGAATGCACCGGTAAGAGTATAGGTTACAATTTGATGAGCGAAAAATATCAGTCACTGTTTGGCGACTACAGCTTCATTGAGAAGAAAAACTATGCCTTTCAGGATTTCTTCTACCTAGTCTATGATGACAACATTAGCGCATACAGAGAATTCATATTGCCTGGTGGTGGAAGCTCCCCAGTTGTTGCAACCCATAAGGTTGTATCAGTAAAGAAAGCTGACGAAAAAATGGTTGTATCTTTAATTTTCTCAGAGCTAGATACTGATATAAAGGTTGCTGCGGGAATTTGTGGCCCTACATCATTAAGTGGTGGGCTAGGAGTAACGGACGATGCTATAAGCGAAATGGTGGATAGCATGTCAATTTATGAGTTTACGCTGTCACCGTACAATGGTAGCTATGTACTTACGGATGTAAAAAAGATGGTGCAATAGTAGCGCACTAGAGTCCGCTAGATGCATGTATGGGGAAAATTAAATCATGCTATAATATAAGCATAAATATTATGGAAAGGGAAACTAATGGATCAGAATGCTGATACTGGAGTACCGGTAACACCAGTAGTAAACAATAAACAAAAAAGCGGCAATGGCGGCTCAAAAATTGCTACTGCAATTGCGTGTGTTTTGACAATTTGTGGTATCGGGTTTGGTGTTTATGGCATGTTACAGAGTGCGCAAAAAGATAGCCAAATTTCCGATTTAAAGGTTCAAATCAAGGAAACTGGTGGGGCGGTCACTACAATTGAGGCTCCTGAAATAGATACTACTACCAACGACGGGACGACTGCGACTATTACGGACACAGCTAAAGTCAGCGGCGGTCCTTATATTGAAAACGGATATTTTTATGTTCCGGAATGGAGTTTGAAGTTTAGTATTCCTAGTGAATTGTCTAATTATGGATATGCCGTAAACTATGATACTGCCCAATCTGGTTATACACTTCCATCGATTGGTTTTACGGCTATGCTCAAATCAGATGAACTCCAGAATGCGCAAGCAAGATATTACGATGATATAGAGACTTGTGCGATAGTTAGTGTCTCTAAAGAGCCTGGTACGTGGGATGCAAAATATCATATTAACGGAACTATCAAACAATTTGATGATTACGCGCTCTTAATTTGGAACTATTCTCGTCATGAAAGCTGTGACTATGATCTGCACATAGACGAGGTGCAAGAGAAAATTCAAACGATGTTCTCGAATCCAGAAAAGATTTAGTCTAAAAATCAGAGAAGTGCCGTAGGCTCAGCCTGCGGCACTTTTTGTGCGACCAGGTTGTTCTGGATGTTGACAGACATTTACTACTAAAAAATCGGCCTTTGCCGATTGAACTTAGCTGGTGGGGATATGTGGACTTGAACCACAGACCTCGTCATTATCAGTGACGCGCTCTAACCAGCTGAGCTATATCCCCAAATCTGGTGGAGTAACAGGGATTCAAACCCTGGACCTCTGCCTTGCAAAGGCAGCGCTCTAATCAGCTGAGCTATTACCCCAGTGCAATCTATTATACGGCAAAATCTAAAAATGTCAAACAAATTTTTTGTCGCACAATCCCAGAATCTATGATATGATAGATACAGTTAAATTGTTGAGGTATCCATGCATTTCAAGACTATTTTCAAATCCCTAAAAAATAAGGACATGTTGAAGCGCGTCTTTATTATTCTCGGCATTCTCGTTGCTTATCGTCTTTTGGCGCACATTCCAGTCCCAATGGGAGATGCTTCGACCTTCAAGGAAGCTATCTCTAATCTTCTCGAAAAATCCGATTTCTCTAGCTTCCTAAATCTCATCTCTGGTGGTGGGCTTGCCTCATTCAGTATTATCCTTGTTGGCATCTCTCCATATATTACTGGCTCGATCATTATCCAGCTCCTCATAAAAGCTATCCCTTCTCTTGAGGAACTTTCTCAAGATGGTGAAGCTGGCCGCCGCAAGATCAATCAATGGACTCGTATGCTGACTATCCCTCTAGCAATCGTCCAATCTATTGCTTACATCTTTATTCTTTACCAATCTGCCGTCTCCGCAAATATCGCTGGAACTTTCGAGCCAACCGCTTCCGACTGGATTCTCTCTGTAACCGCCATGACCGCTGGCTCCGTAATCCTTATGTGGCTCGGCGAACTTATCACTGAGCAAGGTGTTGGCAACGGTATTTCTATGATTATCTTTGCCTCCATCGTCTCCCAATTCCCAACCACCATCGCCAGCATTGGAACTGCCCTCTTCGATACCACCCAGGGCAGCCTCAATCTCTTCGGGCTCAACTTCCCAGTAAACCCAGTCGTGTTCTGGATTATTGTCGGCTTCGCAATCGCTATGCTCATCGTTATCTACTTCCTCGTGAAACTAAACGAAGCTCAGCGCATCATAACTATCAACTACGCCAAGCGTGTCCACGGAAACACTTCTTATGGCGGCATCAAGTCGATTCTTCCAATCAAGCTTATTGCTGCTGGTGTTATTCCGGTCATCTTTGCAACCGCTTTCCTCTCTCTCCCAGCGCTTGTCGGCCAAGTCATTACGTCCATCAACCCAGAAAACACCTTCGGTACAACTCTAACGAGTGTATTTACGGCCCCATCCGCCAATAACTTCCAGCAACTCTACCCAGATGGAATTAACGCTCAATGGTTTGTCTACCCAACCGTATATTTCATTCTCGTGATCTTGTTTACATATTTCTACACCTCGATCATCTTCAATACGAACGAAATTGCTGACAATCTCCAAAAGCAGGGTGGCTTCATCGAAGGTGTCCGCCCAGGCGTAACAACCGCCAAATATCTTGGTAAAGTCGTCAACCGTCTCAATCTCTTTGGTGCCTTGGCCCTTGGTCTCATTGCCATGCTTCCATTCATTACTGACTACATCTTCATCGTCCTTCTTGGCTACCCAATTGGTCTCTCAATCTCTGGTACTGGACTTCTAATCGTCGTGACGGTGGCACTCGAGAACCTCCGTTCGGTCGATTCTCGTGCACTAATGGTAACCTACGACGATTTCAGCAATGAGTCTCAGAATTAATAGCTGGAAAAAAGTTGCAACCTATACTCTCTGGATTATTTTGGCTGCGCTATTCCTGACATTCTTCCTTCGTGTTGCAATCTGGGAGAAAGCTTACTATGAAGAAAAGGAAGGCTCCGAACGCGCCGTCGCAGCAGTAGTCCCAGATGAAAGGGAAGTCCTAGACGAAACCAAGCCAACCGAAGAAGAAGTCGCAGAATACAAGGTTCCTCTAGGCACGCCTCGGTATATCAATATCCCAAGCCTAAATATCCATGCCAAAGTTGTCACAGTTGGGCTTAAGAACTCTGGTGAGTTGGCGACCCCAAACAACATTTTTGACGCTGGATGGTATACCGATTCTGGTCTACCAGGCCAAGATAAAAATATTGTCATAGACGGCCACAGTGGTGGCCCAACCGAATATAATGGCGTTTTCCGCCATATCGGCGAACTTCTAACCAATGAAACCATCGAAATCGTGATCGCTGCTGAGCCAGAAGATATTGTCTATCGCTATCTCGTGAAGGACAACGAGACAGTTAAGCTCGAAGACGCAACCGATTTTATGCGAAAGAATATCTTTAGTAATTCTGCTCAGACCGGAGCACTCTATCTAATCTCCTGCACTGGCGAGTGGAGTAATGTCCAAAACACCTATCTTTCTAGGCAGTTCGTAAGGGCCGAAAAAATCTAGAAAAACCTCTTGAATTTTTCATTTTTTTGTGCTAATATAGACAGGTAATTTATGGCTAGTCAAAAAGAAGTGATTAAACTCACGGGTAAAGTCGTTGAGGCTTTGCCTAATACCCAATTTCGGGTTGAACTCGAGAATGGTCATATTATTGTTGCTCACATGAGCGGACGTATGCGCAAAAACTACATTCGTCTCGTTCCGGGCGACAGAGTCGAGGTTGAGTTAACC
>JAEEGL012051404.1_pt1 | contig 65277 bp, 41 predicted proteins | sample 9134231 | NCBI WGS metagenome assembly JAEEGL01 (sample SAMN16246548, study PRJNA631951) | gut metagenome | biome: gut microbiome; feature: rumen; material: fiber-attached | host: Bos | place: Iran: Karaj | collected 2018-10
CACCGCCGAACTCCAGAAGGAAGGCCTGCACCCGCACCCGGAAATCATGATCCCGGTCACCATCAGCGCCCGTGAGCTCAGCTTCCAGAAGGCCATCTGCGACCGCATCAAGGCCCAGGTAGAGGCCCAGACCGCCCAGCTTATTGACTATCAGTTTGGTACCATGATCGAGATCCCTCGCGCCGCCCTCACGGCAGACCGTATGGCCCGCGCCGCCCAGTTCTTCAGCTTCGGCACCAACGACCTCACCCAGATGACCTTCGGCTTCAGCCGTGACGACATTGGCACCTTCATGGGTGACTACCTGGGCAACAAGATCCTGGACTCCGACCCGTTCCAGACCATCGACGTCAAGGCCGTCGGCCAGCTCGTGAAGCTGGGTGTGGACAAGGGCCGCAGCTGCCGCGGAGATCTCCAGTGCGGTATCTGCGGTGAGCACGGTGGCGATCCCAAGTCCATCGAGTTCTTCAACACCATCGGTATCGACTACGTGTCCTGCTCGCCGTTCCGCGTGCCCATCGCCCGCCTCGCCGCGGCCCAGGCCCAGATCCGCCAGAGCAAGTAGTCAGGAACCCTCCCTCGCACGCCCGTCATCCCGAGCGTCGCGAAGGCATTCCCTCCACAGGGAGCCCGCCCATCCCGGCAGGCTCCCTTTTTTTGCGGGACGATGACGGCACATTACGCGAAAAACGCCCAAAACGCGTAATGACCCGCCGGCTGGGACCGTTCATTACGCGAAAAACGCGAAAAACGCGTAATGTGCGGTCCGACCGGTTGGTAGAGAGCCAGGCGATAAGCAAAAACAGGCCGAAACGCTTGATGAGTGGCTCGCGTGAGCCAGACGATGAGCAAAAACAGGCCGAAACGCTTGATGAGTGGATCGCCGGAGCCAGACGAACAGCAAAAACAGGCCGAAACGCTTGATGGGTGGCTCGCCGGGCACACCAACGGCAACGGCACAACACCAACGGCAACGGCACAACACCAACGGCAACGGCACAACACCAACACCAACGGCACAACACCAACACCAACACCAACACCAACATCAACACCAACGGCACAACACCAACGGCACAACACCAACACCAACGGCCCGGCGGGGAAGGGCGGGACGGTTTTGCGCGGCGGTTTGTCATTCTGCCGAAAAATCATTAAATTTGAAGCATGGCAGAGAAGACGGACTTGCTGTATAGCAGCTACATCATTGACGGCGTCCAGCAGGCGCTTACCCCCGCGCGTATGCTGCGGGAGTGCACGCTGGAACCCCCGTTGGAGCCGGACGGAGATCCGGAAACCCTGGCGGACGAGCATCTGGACCCGGGTCCGGAGCAGTTCCCGTTCCGGGAAGACGCCGTGGAGGAGTACGCCGCGGCCATCGTCCCCGGCAAGCGGGCCCTTCCCGTTCCCTTCGCCGGGCCCTATACCGCCGGCAAGGTGGCCCATGCCCTCCTGGACGCCATCTGGATGAGCGGCCACTTCCGCCTGGGAGACCTCACCCTTAAGGCAGACTGGAAGTGGAGCGTCAAGAACGTGGGAGACGCCGCGGCCTTCTACTCGTCGGTGGAGGACGCCTGCAACTATATAGACGCGCTGGGCGTGAAAATATCGCGCTACAGCCTGGGGAACGGCATCCCTTCTGTAAGCTTCAAGGCCACCACCGTGGCGGAGGAAGACGCCGTGGACGAAGAAGAAAGCCTCTTCCGGGAACTGCCCTACAGGACCGCCAATCCCCGCATCTCGCGCCGCCGGAAAGTGCCCGCCGCCCTGCAGCCGGAGGCATCGGACTGGATCATCTACATTCCCTTCGACTCCTGTGACTACCGCCTCGGCGGCTCCGCACTGGCCCAGGCCGTGGGCGCCAGCCCCTCCACCGCCCCGGACATCGGGGATGCAGACTATTTCATCGACTGCTACGAAGTGCTGAGGGAACTGGTGGAAGACGGCGTGGTCAAGGCCGGCGTCACGGTAGGGGACGGCGGACTCATCACCGCCCTCCGGGAGATGTCCGCCGCCGGAACCGGGGCAGACGTCTGCATCCGGGATATCTGCAAGGCCTATGGCGGGGAGAACCCCCTCCGCGTGCTCTTCGGGGAAGTCCCGGGCGTGGTGGTCCAGATAGCAGACATCGACTATGATTATATGGATGCGGAACTCATCCTGCAGGACGTGGTGTACTATCCCATCGGCCATCCCGTCCCCTCCCGCGGCAGCGTGCAGGTGACGGACCAGGTGCAGCTCCCGCAAATACTGGAATCCCTGTTAAATACATTGGAAGGAGAAGACTGAGCATGGCTTCAAAGATATTCGTCTTAGACACCAACATCATCCTCCACGACTACATGGCCGTGAAGCAGTTCCAGGAGAACGACATCATCATTCCCATCGCCGTCATAGAGGAACTGGACAAATTCAAGAAAGGGGACGACGCCCTCAGCTACAACGCCCGCGCCTTCATGCGGGAAATCAACCGCCTCACGGAAAGGAGCAAGTTCGGCCCCCGCGGCGTTCCGCTGGGTAAACGCCTGGGCTACATTAAAATAGAGCCCAACCACCCCTTCGCGCCCAAGTTCGTGGACCTTTTCCGGGACGACACCCAGGACCACCGCATCCTCTCCACCGCCATGTGGATCCGGGACCACAATCCGGAGCGCTTCGTGGCGCTGGTCACCAAAGACATCAACCTCCGGCTCAAGGCCAAGGCCGTGGGCATGGAGGCCCAGGACTACCTGAGGGACCGCATGGACGACGAAGTGATGACCAACCTGGAACGGGAAGTCATCCTGGTGGACGGCGCAGATTCGGAAGCCGTCCAGCGCCTTGCCTACGGCCAGGACAACTGCCTGGACTGGCACAGTTTCACCTCCCAGCAGCCCAAGGCCAACCAGCTGTACAAATTCTCTTTTGGAACGGAAACCGTCTGCGGCCGCTACGACCAGAAGCGGGACACCATCGTGCTGGTCCGGAGCCATATTGCCTGCGGCATCAAGCCCCGGAACGACGAACAGAAGTTCGCCATGGACGCCTGCCTGAATCCGGAAATCCAGCTGGTTTCGCTCACCGGCAGCGCCGGCACCGGCAAAACCCTCATCGCCCTTTCATCGGCCCTGGAGCAGGCAGATGCCTATGACCAGATCATCCTTTCCCGCCCCACGGTGGTGCTCGGCGGGCAGGATATCGGCTTCCTCCCCGGGGACCAGAAGTCCAAGATGAGCCCCTACATCCAGCCCCTCATGGACAACCTGGAGGTCATCAAGCACGGCTTCAAGCCCGGCAGCCGCCAGTACCAGAAGATTGAAAACATGGTGCGGGAGGAAAAGCTCCTCATATCGCCCCTGGCCTATATCCGCGGCCGCTCGCTGGGCAAGGTCTTTTTCATTGTGGACGAAGCCCAGAACCTTACGCCGCACGAGGTGAAGACCATCATCACCCGCGCCGGCGCCGGCACCAAGATGGTCTTTTCCGGCGATGTCTTCCAGATAGACCAGCCCTACCTGGACCAGTGGTCCAACGGCCTCACCCACCTGGGCGAAAAGATGAAAGGCCAGCCCCTGTTCCAGCACGTCTTCCTCCGCAAAGGAGAGCGTTCCCAGCTTTCGGAAGTAGCCGCCAAACTCCTGTAAATCATGGACGAGGCCTTTTCCCAGGCAGGGTACGACGCCCTCCTGCAGGACATATTCCGCCGCTTTCCCTCCGTGCAGCAGCAAGGCTTCACGGCCGGTGCCTACAAGCCCGGCCTGGAGGCCATGCGCGCCTTTGACGATGCCCTCGGCCGGCCCTCCGCCGCCCTGAAATGCATCCATGTGGCCGGCACCAACGGCAAGGGTTCGGTGGCCAATATGCTGGCGTCGGCCCTGCACCGCTGCGGGCTCAAGGTGGCGCTGTACACCTCGCCCCACCTCACGGATTTCCGCGAGCGGATGCGCATCGCTGCGCCCGGAGAGCCCGTCCGGCTCATCCCGAAGGAATGTGTCTATGCCTTCCTGCAGCGCTGGATGCCCTATATCAAGGAAAAGGAACTGTCGTTCTTCGAGATTACCACCGGCCTCGCTTTCCACTGGTTCGCTGAGGAAAACGTGGACGTGGCCGTTGTGGAAACCGGCCTCGGCGGGCGCCTGGACGCCACCAACATCCTCCAGCCGGAGCTCTGCGTCATCACCAGTATCGGCCTGGACCACTGCCAGCTGCTGGGAAACACCCTCCCGGAGATTGCCGCGGAGAAGGCCGGTATCTTCAAGCCCGGGGTGCCCGCGCTGGTGGGGGAGGTGCCCCCGGAAACGCATCCCGTCTTTGACGAAAAGGCCTGGATGCACTGCCCCCTCAGCTACACGGAAGCCCTCAAGCCCTCGCTCTGGTACCGGCACGGGGCCGTCCTCAAAGCCATGGACCTCCAGGCCGCCGTCCAGGAAAAGAACCTCCGGACGGTGCTCTGCGCCATTGATATTTTGAAACAACTTCCTGGCTTCCAGGCGCTTAAGGACGAAGAATCGGTACTGGACGGCATTATCCATACCGCCCGCGACATGGACTTCCACGGCCGCTGGGAACGCCTCTCGGACCAGCCTTATGTGCTGGCGGATATAGGCCACAACGCCCAGGCGCTCCAGTCCAATTTCGCCCAGCTGGAAGACCGCATCCGGAGCGGCCGCTTTTCCTCGCTCATCATTGTCTATGGCATCATGGCCGACAAAGACCTGGACGCCATCCTGCCGCTCATGCCCCGGGACGCCACCTACATCTTCACGGCGCCCGACACCCCCCGCGCGCTGCCGGCCCGGGAGCTGCTGCAGCGTTTCCTCTCCGCGCGCGGCGGCTCCGCCCGTGCCTATGCCGCGGAATCCGTCCGCCAGGCCGTCCAGATGGCCATCGGCCTGTCCCAGAACCTCTCCGAGCAGCTGAGCCGGAGCGCATCGGCAGAAAGTCCCGCCCCGCCGCTGATCTATCTCGGCGGCAGCAGTTTCGTGGTGGCCGAGGCCCTGCCGCTGTTCCGGGCATGATTCTTGAAATTTTCCCTGTTTCAATAGCATATTACCGCCATGAAACGAATTCTGTTAACCTCCATGCTGGCACTCCTCCTGGCCGGCATCCTTAATGCATCGCCTATGAATGACGGACATGAGCTCACCTCCCTGTGGCGCCAGTACGAGGAAGCACATCAGGCCGACCTCCCCCAGAAAGAGGCCGGCATTTTGGCGCAGATCAAGCAGGAAGCCATGGCCCGGCACCTGCCCGCAGACTTTTACGACGCCGCCAGCGAGTACGTGAACACCGTGCTCCGCCGGGACTGGAAGCAGCGGGACGCCCTCCACGAAGGGCTCCGCAAAGAAGTGGAGCTGTTCGGGGAACCCATCGTCACCTTCCTGTGGATGACGGACTGGCAGAACGCCTCGTCGGACTATCTCTGGAAGTATGTGAAAGAGCATCCGGACGGCTTCTCGGGGCTGCACCGGGAACTGCACCGGAACCTCTACAGCTATCTGGGCGGGCAGCTCAAGCCCTTCATCCAGAGCGACAAAGAGTATGTGCTGTGGAAGCTGCTCCCTTCCCGCACCTATGAGCATGTAGAGAAGGACGAGATTTACCAGGCCCTGGAAAAGGAGATTGACGGCCGCTATCCCAACCAGCCTGCGCTGGAGTACCATGTGATTGTGAACCGCTATTGGTACAGCTACGAAATAGAGAAGAAGCGCACGCTCCTCACCAACCTGGTGAACAAATATCCCGGCAAGGCCGCCATGCTGTACCCGCAGGCGGAGCTCCTGTCCATGCGCTGGGTAGACCTGGAGCAGAAAAAAGGCACCAGCGACCAGTACCGGCAGCTGTACCAGAGCGCAGAAAAGCTGAACCGGGAGAAAGAGGCCTATACGGGCACGGAAGCCATGATTGCCAAGGGCTGCCGCTACCCGGAGAGCCTCATGGAAGACCTTACCGCGCAGCGGCTGCAGGTGCTGGTGGACCGGCAGAACATGACGGTGGTGTTCCGGAACCTTCCCAAGGCCAGGCTGACCCTCCGGGAAGGCAAGCGGAAGCTCCAGACCTGGGACGTGAAAAACGACGTCAAGAGCTTCTACGTGCAGGATTCCGTGCAGATTGCCCTCCCCCAGCTGCCGGACGGCAGCTACACCCTGGAGGCGGTGAACGGCAAGCTGTCGGACTTTACCGAGTATGACCAGTATACGCTTTCCATCGCTTCGCGCAAAGACAGCCGCGGCCGCAACATCTATGTGGCGGACTACTATACGGGCGAGCCGCTGGAGGCCTATACGCTCCGCCTTATGAAGGGCGACAAGCGGGTGGCCAGCACCTCCATGGTGCAGCACGGCTTCACCCCGCTGCCGGAGGCCTTCGACAAGAAGATTGAAAAAGGGTCGGATATCTATTATACGGTAGTGGCGGAGGTGGGGACGCGGAAGTCCTATCCCGTCCATGTGGAGCGGAGTACCTACGGCGGCTATCGTCCGAGCACCGGCACCAAGTGCCGCATCTACCTGGACCGCGGCGCCTATAATCCGGGCGACACGCTCCAGTTCAAGGCCGTGGTCTTCAAGGGAGACCCCATGCTCCAGATGAACGTCTGCACCGGCCAGCCGCTCAAGGTAAAACTCCGGGATTCGGAAGGGAATGTGATTGGAACCCAGGAGCTTACCACCAACGACTGGGGCTCCGTGTCGGGAAGTTTCCCTCTGCCCAAAGGCCTTCGCAACGGAGAATTCCGCCTGGAGGTGGAGAACCTCGCCAGCGTCAGCTTCCCGGTCGATGAGTTTGTCCTCCCCACCTTCGAGCTGGCTTTCGACCCCTGGAAGGAGCTCTATCTGGTGGGCGACACGGTGCCGCTCAGCGGCAAGGTGACCAGCTACTCCGGGCATGCGCTCAGCGGCGCCACGGTGAAACTGCGCGTCCGCCGCTACAACACAGTGGTGCTGGAAACCGAACAGCCCCTGGTGGACAACCGCTTCCATTTTGACATTGTGGCCAAGGACGGCGGCCAGTACGAGTGCAACGTGACGGTGGTGGACGCCACCGGCGAAACGCAGGAGTTCAACCGCTGGTTCTACGTGGGGGACAGCATAGGCGTGAATATTACCATGAAGGGGGCCGATGCAGACTTCTCCTTCAGGGATTTTGACAAGGAAGGGAAGCGCATCCAGTGGCCGGTGTACTATGGGAACCGCTATGTGATTGAAAGTAAGGAGTTTGAAGTGATGCTCCAGGCCCGCGACGCCGGCCGCAATGCGGTACCGGTGCCCGTTCACTATTCGCTTTGCACCTTCGAGGAAAAGGTGGTGGCGGAAGGGGAGACGCCTTCCGGTACGCCGCTGAAACTCAAGGTGCCCGGTCCCGGCGTCTATCTCCTCAAATGCTTCGTGTCGGTGAAAAAGGCCGATGGAAAGGACATTACGGGCCGCGCCGAATGCCGCATCCTCTGCATTCCCGAGGAGGAAACCGTGCTTTCGCCGCTCGCTGAGCGCATTTTCGTGAGCGGACCGCTCACCCTGGACGACGGGGAACCCATGGCCGTCCGCATCGGCTCGTCCCAGGGCCCGGCCTATACGGTGGTCACCCTGTACGGCAAAGACCGCGAAGTGCTCCTCATGAAGGAGCTCAAGGTGGAGAATGAGACGGTGGTCCCGCTCTCGCTGCCCTACAAGGCCGATTATCCGGACGCCGTGCGCCTGCAGGTGTTCTATTTCATTAATGGGGAAACCGTAGAATACAACCGTCAGTACCGTCGCGCCAGGACGCGCATCACGGTGCCGCTCAGCTTCACCCGCTTCCAGGACAAGGCCTATCCGGGCGTGGAATACAGCTTTGCGCTGCAGACCGCGCCGGGCGTGGAGGCCCTGGCCGGCGTGTGGGACAAGAGCCTGGATGCCATTCGCGCCAACCTCTGGCCGGTGGTGAACCAGCTGGACTACTCGGTGGAGGCCGTGAACGTGAATACGGCCTGCGGCGGCATTTTCGGGACGAACGACCGTCGGCGCGAGTATATGATGTATGATACCAAGGCCGCCGGCGGAAGGGCGCTCCGCCGGAAGGGTGCCGCGGCGGGTGCCGTCGTCATGGACAATATGGTGGCCATGGCGGCTCCCATGGCCGTGGAACGCGCGGTGATGTCGGAAGACAGCGTGGCGGAGGAAGAAGCCTCCGCTCCGGCCGACGAAGGCGTGAAGGCCCGTACGGACTTTGCCAATGTGCTCGCCTTCCAGCCGCACCTGTACCCGGCGGCGGATGGAACGCTCACCTTCTGCTTCCGCACGGCCGATAAGTTATCGACCTATTACGTAAGCGTTTACGCACACGACAAGGAAATGCGGAACGCCCTGGTGCAGGAGGAAATGGTGGTGTCGCTGCCCGTCAAGGTGGCGCTGGTGGAACCCAAGTACCTCTTTGTGGGCGATGTCTACGAGGCGGCCGTAACGGTTTCCAGCGTGGAAGAGACGCCCGTGGAGGGCATGATGGTGCTCCGCGCCGGAGACAGCGTGCAGCAGCTGCCTGTAACCGTGGAGCCAGGCGCTACCGTGAGCCACCGCTTTGTGGTGGAAGTGCCGGATGTGGAGAACCTGACCATCAAGGCCTCCTTTGTGGCCAGGGAATTCTCGGATGCCGTGCAGGTGGAAGTGCCGGTGTATCCGGCCGCCCAGGTGCTCACCGAGGCCCACAGCGCGGTGCTCCGGGCCGGCATGGACCGGGAGGCTCTCCTGAAGGAACTCCGCGGCCGTTTTGTGAATGTCCCGGCTTCGGAGGCCGCCCTTCGTGAAATCTCTGTCCTGGACATGGTGAAAGACGCCATTCCCGGCCATACGGAGCCTTCCGGCAAGGATGTGCTGTCGCTCAGCGAGGCCTGGTACATCCGCCTCATGGCAGGCCGTCTGGGCTCGGAAGTGCCGGAGGATGACCTTCTGGATAAGATCCTGGCCTGCCGCAACAACGACGGCGGTTTTGGCTGGTTCGAGGGCATGAGCTCCAATCCCACCATCACGGCGGTCATCCTGGAGCGCATGGCCAAACTCCGGGACCGCGGCTTCAAGGTTCCGGACCTCAGCTCTTCCGTGAAGTATCTGGACAAGGAGCAGTTCGCCACGCGCCGCGATATCTGGCGCGGATGGATTTCCGACGGTCAGTACCTCCATCTGCGTGCGCGTTACGCCGCCGTCCCGTTCAGTGTTGTCCCGGTTACCCTGGCCGACAGGAAGCGTTTAGACGAGTTCAAGGACTGGACCAAGGACTATCTCACGCCTTCCAAGAAGGCCGGCCGCGGCCTGCAGGGCCAGATTCTGGCCAAGGCCCGGAGGCTCCTCACGCTCAGGAACCTGGCGGCCTCTGACGAAGGAGTTGCCCTCGCCAAAAAGTGGGGCGTGGGAATAGGCACCAAGGCTAAGCTGGAAAGCTCCATCGCCGCCGACGTGCAGTCGCTGCTGGAATATGCTGTGGAGCACCGCGACGGCGGCTGGTACTATCCCAATGCCGTGATGCCGTACCGCGGCCTCATGGAGTCGGAAGCCTATGCGCATACGCTCCTCTGCGAACTCCTGCAGGGCGACAATCCTGCCATCACGGACGGCGTGCGCCTCTGGCTCATGCTGCAGAAGGAAACCCAGAAGTGGGATACGGATCCGGCCTATATCGACGCCATTACCTGCATCCTGGACGGCTCGGAGGCCCTGCTTTCCACCAGGGTGCTGTCGCTTTCGGCCACCTACCGGGCTCCTTTCCAGCAGATCAAGGCGGCCGGCAACGGCTTCAGCATCGAGCGCAAGTTCTTCAAGGAAGTGACGGTTGAGCGCGAGTATGACGACAAGACCGGCCCCAACGACAACGTGACCAAGCTGGTGGAACTCAAGGGCGGCGAGCCGCTCCAGGTGGGCGACAAGATTCAGGTCCAGTACAACATCTGGAATGGCGAGAACCGCAGCTTCGTTCGCATCCGCGCCGGCCGGGAGGCCACGCTGCGTCCGGTGGAACAGCTCTCCGGCCACATTGGCTACGGCATCATCCGGCCGCTTCGCCGGGGCTGGGAATGGAGTTTCATCCCGCAGGGCTACCGCAATGTGAAGGCCGATGCCACCGAATACTACTTTGACAGCTATCCGGAAGAAAAGACGCAGCTCACGGAGCGTTTCTACGTCATCCAGGCCGGAACCTTCCAGGCGCCGGTGACGGAGATAGAGTCGCTCTATGCGCCGCACTACCGGGCCAATTCCGCCTGCCGCAAGCCGCTGCAGGTGACGGCCGAGTAAAGCTAATCTGTCAAGGCAATCTGCAACTGCTCAGCCACCGTGCTGAGCAGTTTGCTTAATACGATAGGCTTGGTAATGAAGTCCTTGGCGCCCAGATTGAAGGCCTTCACAATGTCCTGGTTGGAGTCCAGGGCGGAGAGGACCACTATTTTTACATCGGCCCAGTCCTTGCGTTCGCGGACTACTTCCAGCAGCTGGAAGCCATCCATGACGGGCATCATGATGTCCAGGAAAACCAGGTCCGGCTTCTCTTCCACCATCTGGGCAATGGCTTCTCGGCCGTTGGCGGCCTTGCGCACGCGGAAATTGAAGCGCGCAAGCATTTTTTCCACCAGCAGCTGGTTCAGGGGAACATCGTCCACCACCAGGATACTGAAGTGGGAGAGGTCTGAATAATGCTGTCTCATGGGCTATTTTCCTTCATTGGTGGCGAGCCACATCTTGGGCGTGACGCCCGTCACCTTCTTGAACATATTGTTGAAGGACGATGCGCTGAGGAAGCCGCAAGCCTGGGCAATTTCTGTCTGCCGGGCATCCGGATGGTTGAGGATGTACTGTTCTGCGTAGTCTATGCGGAGGATGCTCAGCAGTTCCGGGAAACTCATGTTGTAGGTGTTGTTCACCATCTTGGAGACGTAGGTCTTGTTGGTGTGGAGTTTCTCTGCAATATCCCCGAGGCTCAGGCTGGGCTGCAGGAACAGCTGGTCGTTGAGAATGAGCGACTGGAAGCGGGTGAGCAGGCTGTCGTCCCAGTTGCCGGCCATGGTCTGGAAGATCTTTTCCTTGACCTGGGCCAGTTCCCGCGGCGCCATGGTGTCCAGATGGAGGTTCTCCCCAATCTTGCCCTGGAGCCGCTGCAGGGCCTCCTGCTCTGCGTCTTCCATGAGTTCTTCCATGAGTTCTTCCGTTACCAGCCCCTTGATTTTGCTGTTGTAGTTGTACACCAGGATATGCTGGAGCTGCACCAGCGAAACCTGGTTGCATTCTCCCGCCAGGGCGCAGTAAGCGAAGATGAACATGCTTACGGTGATGATGATGGCCAGCAGGAGGGCCAGCCACAGGTGCTCCCCGAGGAAGCTCCGGAGAAAGGTGATTTTGACGACGATGAGGAGGGCCGGAATGACCAGGTTGAACAGCTGAAGTTCACGAATGCTGATGCGTTCGCCCCTGCGGAGAAAACGGAAAAGATGCCTGAACCGCACTTTTTCCTGGATGACGTAGCGGAGCATATAGACCACTCCCACAATGAATTCAATGCCCAGCACCACGCGGAAACCTATGGCCGACCAGAAATAGTACGCCCCCAGCAGCGTCCCTTTGAAGGGTTCGGCGCTGGCGGGGCCGTTGGAATAGAGGTTGTCCAGGAAGATGGCTACCTCCGGTTTTCCGCATACGTCCGTGAGGGCGATGGCCGCTGTGAGGAGGATGACCGGGGCGATGAACCAGGCGTAGGCATGCGGCTTGAACGACCCCCGGTTGGCCAGTTTCCTAAAATACATGAGGATGAGCGGGATGATGCAGGGGGCGGTAAACTGCGCCAGGATGGAGGTGTGTACCAATACTTCCGGCCGGGTGGTAGGGTCTGCGTAACAGGAGTCTGTAATGAAATACAGGAAAAGGTCCAGCAGCAGGAAGCTCATAATCCAGAAGGTGCTTGTCCTTCTTGCCGCCAGGGAATTGAACAGCAACCAGAACAAGCAGCCCGAGACCGGGAGGAAAAGGATGAGGGTGCTAAAAATCATCGTTGTTCTCGTAGATCTTGGTTTCCCAGTCCGCTACGCCCGGAGCAAAGGTGATTTCATGATAGACTCCGCTCAAGTCTATGCCTATATGGAAGGTATACTGGCGGCCGTACACGAACACGTTGTCCGGCAGCAGGCCGTAGAGCATGTACCGGGCCACCTGCTCCTGAAGCGGCGGATAGTAGACGCCGTTGTGGGTGAAGCCCTCTACGTCGAACACCACTTCCACGAACTGCTTGCCAATCTGGATTTCGTCCGGGATGGAATAATAGCGGTGAGAATTGACCATATGGTCCTCAAGTGTGTCGAACCCCACGAATTTCTCATTCTCAGAGCCTACGCCCACCTTGGCGTCCCCCTCGAAAACCACCACCTTGCGGTAGTAACCCTGGCGGTGCCAGATGCCGCGGCTGAGGGTGATGTCATTCACGAAAACGCCGGCCGAGGCCACGTTGTAGGCGGTGAGCTTCCTCAGGTGCACCAGGCCCTGGAGCTCTTCCTGGGGCGTTACGTCGCAGATGCGGTAGCCAATGTCATTGGTAATGTGCTGGAACTCAAGCGGAATCATATTGAGCTGTGCCACAGCCATTTCCACGGTTTTGGACACCAGCGGGCCGGCTTCCGTCTCCTTGACGGTATAGGGAATGGAGTATGCCTCCAGGTCATCTTCATACGTGACGTCCTTTACATAAGGATAATAGGCGCTGAAGGAAATATTGTCCGTGCGGATGTCTTCCCAGAAAAGGGAATTGAGGAAGGCGCTGTAGTTTCCGCCGTTGGAATCAACGCGCGCATTGTCCACCACAAGAGCATGATGGTCATAGTCTATGCCCACCAGGCCGAAAGGAATGTCGTCGTCCATGTGCGGGGCGTTGTTGTCCTGCACGTCTGCAACACCTTTTGTCATGATGCCGCGGCGGTTGGGATCTATACGCTGTCCCTCGCGCGTTACATTAATATCAAAGGCAACGTTTTGGCCATCCTGTTCCTTGGCCTTGACGCTGGGAATATCTTCTACATTAGCTTTTGTGCAGGAAGAGGCCGCTGCCATTGCAGATAGCGCGCAAAGGGTGATAAGCAGGTTGCGGGGTCTCATATAGCGTTTCCTTGTTTTTGTTCTTTTGCAAATATACACAAAAATTTTGAAAACAAGAAAAAAATTGCGAAATCTTGCAAAAACTTTGCGATTCTTTAAAAACGCTATTCTACGTGTGTGTAGTAATGATTTTTAGTCGCGGATATGTTATAAAAACAAAATTTAAGTTACGAATTCGAATGGAAATTTTTTCGGAATCGGAAAAAATTTCCCCTACTTTTCCTCCGTGAATTCGGAGGGCGAGACGCCGTAGAACTCCTTGAAAGCGGTGGCAAAGTAGGACGGTGTGCGGAAGCCGCAGACAGAAGATATCTGTGAAATCCCCAGTTTCCCCTGGCGGATGAGCCGGGCCGCGTGCTTCATGCGCACTTCCTTGATCATGGCCGAGGGGGCGGGCGCTCCTTCTGCACGGAGCTTGCGGTTCACGTGGATGCGGCTGATGCCGGTGAGGGCGGCAATGCTTTCCACGTCAAAGTCCGGATCCGACAAATTAGCCTTTATAAGGGAATAGACTCTCTTGGTGAAGGCTCCACCCTTGAGGCTGGTTTCCGTGCTCTTTTCGGGCGTTTTAATAGCTGTTACGGCTTGCTTGGGCTCCGGCTTCTCCCCAGGCTCCTCCTTGATTACCGGGGCTGTTTCCGGCGCCTCGTTCAAAGCTTCCGTTTTTTGGGGCGCTTCCACCGCTTCGCGCTTCATATCCGTTACGGCCGGAGCTGTGTACTGCTCAGGCTTACGGGGCTGTAAAGTAGCGGTCTGTATTTTGGGCTCGACCGGTTTTTCTTCCGGCTTAATAAGAGGTGTGGCCGGCTTTGTGATTTCCGGATTTGCGGGTGCTCTTTTCCTGGTGGCCCAGCCCGCTGCAAAGCCTGTCAGAAGCGTCATGATAATGCCGCCGATAATGAGCCAAATAGGTGTTGATTTTCCCCCTTCTACGGTGCTGGAAGGTTGATTTGTTTCAAATTCAAAAGGTAACAAATCCAATACTTTTGGGGCTTCTTCCCACAGCTGTGTGCTACCGTCCAGTCCCACTTTTAGCACCCCTTTTTCACAGAATACCCATAGAAAATTCCCCTCGTTTTCTGCCATTTTCAGGCTTTTTGCTGGGCTGGGAAGCGCTGCTAACTCCTGTGTTTTTGTGTTAACTTTTTTGTAACTTTTGAGGCTTTTCCCGCTTGAAAAGTAAATGCAGTCCTTCTGTTTGTCATAAATGGCGCAGTCTACAACTGCCGCCATTCCCTCCGCTTTCTGGAACCCTTCTATGGTTGAATATGTTGTAAAATGGCCTTCTGTATCCAGTATCCAGAGGGTGTTATCTGCGTCAAAGAACAGTGTTTTGATGCTGTTCGAAGGTATTTTCCCTTCTTCTGCCCTATATACCACCTGCCTTCCATTCCTTCCCAGGCGGAACAGGCCTTGTCCGTTGGAGCCTATCCATACAGAGCCGTCTACAGGGCTTTCTGCTATGCATGATGCCGTTACAGGCGTTCCAGCGAGTGTTTTTGGCCCTGCTAAGGCCGCTGCAGCCATTAAAATAGCAGCCAGCAACGCTTTTTTGGAGTTGGCTTGGTTCATTTTCCGTGTTTTAAGGGCTTTTTAGAGGGCGCAGTCCGTGATATAGGCGCTGCGGAGTCCGGTCATTTCCACATCCAGCATGCGGAGCCAGGTTTTCCCGTAGCTGAGGCCCTGCAGGGCCTTTTTACGGCCGTTCCGGGTGAGTGAAGTGTCTGCCAGGATGTCCAGGATGGCTTGTTTGTCCGGTATATCTGCCGATGCTTCAACCGCTTCCGACAAGCCGGACCAGTTTTCTCCCTGATAGACAATATGGATCTCACCGCTATAACCTTCCTTCCTCAGGAGTTTTTCCAGGGACTCTCCCCGTCTGATTCCCAGGCGTTCGTTCCCCTTTTCAGTACCTTCTGGCGAGGATTTTACGTAGATATACAGCTCCGGAGCTCCGGATTGTGCTATTTTGCTTAAATGAGTCAGGTTTTCTGCGTTGTCCATGAAGTCTTTACGGACCGTACTGCTGCCATTTCCAAAGTAGAACTGGGCACCCGGAGCTGACGCTGCGCCTTCATGAGGCATTTCCGGCTGGCCGATGAGCTGTACGGTTACCTTCCTGAGGGCCGGGAAGCAGTTTTTCAAGAGGTCTTCCCAGGCTTCTCCTACCCAAAGGTCTTGTAAAAGGGCTTTTTTGTCTCCTTCCTTGGAGTCTAAAATCTTGAGCGCCTCCTCTTTCCACTCTTTTTTGGAGCGTTCCAGGTATTTTTTGACACCTGCCCAGTCTTCCTTGCCTTTCCCGATGACAATTTGGGAGGGATCCAGTTCCGGATTCCGGGCAAGAAGCATTTCTTTGACCGATTCTGCCCGCTGGCGGGCCAGCTGGATATTTCTGGAAGTCTTTCCTTCCGGCGAAGCGTAGGGGGTTAAGCTGATCCTAGTGCCCGGAGCAGCGGCCAGTACCTCTTGTATACGCGCGCACGCGCCCGCGTTATTATTATATAAGGTATCCAGCATTGATTTGCCCACTTTGAATGCCAGGCTGTGGGTTTCCGCTGCGGCCGCCTGTGCAGAATGGCTCCATCCGCCGGCAAAGGTGGACAGAACAAGGACGGATATGAGCCAAAAACGCTTCATCGTGGTTTCAAACCATGCAAATATAAGCATAATTTGCTTTCAATGTACTCTTTTGATTCCGGTACATGCTTAAAAAACGCCAATTTACCTGTCTGGAATCGTAAAATTGACCTTTTTTGACAAAGGGGCATAAAATTGACTATTTTGCAACTCTTTCGGAAACATAAAATTCTTTTTAAAACGTAAAAAGTGCCCCTGAGTGCACTCTGTGGGCGTTTTTGTTAGTTTCGAAAGGTTTCGTTTTGAACGGCCGGTTTCGAATACCCGTTTTAAGGCCTTCTGGAGGCATTTTTTGCTGATTTATTAATCCGAAACTCGATAATTGCCGAAAACGAAAATTTTTTCAAAAAAAAAACAAATTATTTTTGTAAACATAAAAAAAGGTTGTATATTTGCATCGCGATAAAACTTCTGGGACATTTTGATTAACGCTAAAACGCCCTTGGGGTAATTCGCGCAAAAACCAAAAACAATGCACGATATGATTCAGAACCTCTTCAAAGGACGCAGCGCCGCCACCCGGCACCTGCTGGTTCTTTTGCTGTTGGTCCTGAATGCTTTTTTTGTACGCGCACAGGAGAACGTACGCATTCACTTCCCGTTCGACAAAGCTTACGTCTCTTCCCAGTACATGCAGAACGCTTCTGCCCTTTCCGCCCTGGATTCCCTGGCCGTCGCTGCGGAGCCCGGTACCGCCCTGGAGGTTATTTCCTACGCTTCGCCGGAAGGTAACTACGCTTACAACGTTAAGCTCGCCGCCCGCCGTGCAGATGCTTTCCGTAACTATATCGTCAATCATTATCCCCACCTCTCCGTGACGGTCAATCCGCTCGGCGAGTCCTGGGATGATCTTCGTTCAGACATCGTGGCAGATACCCGCCTCGAGGCGGATGTCCGCGAAAAGATACTCAACATCATTGATTCCTCTGCCGAGCCGGACGCCAAGGAGCGTCAGCTCAAAGCCATTCCTGCTTACAAGTCCCTTTATCGCAACTATTTCCGCAGCTTACGTTATGCGGAAGTCTCTTTTGGCAGCGTGGCTTCCTCCGTTGTGACAACGCCCAGTGAGCCGGTGATCCCTGATACGACGCCGGCAGGGGAGTCGGATGTGAAGGAACCTGAACTTCCGGTCATCGAAGATCCCGACATCGTTGTCGGCGGTGCGGAAGTTGAGGTTGTGAAAGATACGCTGGATACCCACTTCTCGGTGGATCCGGCTCATAATATACAAGTATCCGAACCCGCTGACACTGTAGCGGTCAAGGCACCCGTAGACACGGTAACCCTCACCGAGCCCGTCAAGCCCGGCTTCGAACTGGTCCCTTCCCGCAACATGTTCGCCGCCGTAAAGACCAACCTCCTGTTCGACGCCGTAACGGCCCTCAACGTAGAGGTGGAAGTTCCCATCGGCAAGCGCTTCTCCGTCATGTGGGAAGATGTCTTCCCCTGGTGGGAGACCGGCAACAAGTACTGCTTCCAGCTGTGGGAAATGGGCGCAGAGGCCCGCTTCTGGTTCAAGCCCTGGGAAAAGAAGGGCATGGAGAAGCTCCGCGGCTTCTTCGTGGGCCCGTACGTCATGTCCGGCAAGTACGACTTCCAGTATGACCGCTCCATCAACTATCAGGGCGAATTCTGGAGCGCCGGTATCACCGCCGGCTACAGCGTGGCGCTCGGCCGCAAGAAGAATGTCAACCTGGAAATGAGCCTTTCCATGGGTTACATGGAGTCTCCTTTCCGCCACTACCTGCCGGACGGCGGCTACACCAAGCTGCTGCACGACCCTGCCCGGGACGGCAAGTTCTACAACATCTTCATGTATCCCACCAAGGCCAAGGTGAGCCTGGTGGTTCCCCTCGGTGTCACCCGCTATTACAAAAAGGAGGTATACAATGACTAAGCGCCTGTATATCCTCATTTTAGCTGTGCTTGCCCTGGTGCTCGCCGCCGGCTGCCACCGCCGTCCCCTGGAAGATATGCAGGAGAAGGTGAAGATCCGCATCACCATCGACGTCAAGGCCGTGCCCAATGTCACCACCGGCATCTATAATGAAAAGATTCCGGTACCGGACCTCAACACGGACATGATGCGCGTGCTGCTGTACGACACAGGTTCCAAGAACCTCCTCACCCAGAGCTTCATCTCCAACAAGGAGTACGACGAAGAAGGCAACCAGGTGTTCAACGGGGAGCTCAGCATCAACTATGGTGAGTACGACCTTCTGGTCTACAACTTCGACACGCCCACCACCCAGGTGACGGCAGAGAACAACGAGATGAACATCCTGGCCTATACGCCGGAAATCTCCACTTCCATGCGGAGCCGCATCCTCGGAGGTGCCAAGGCGGAGGACGGCAGCAATCCGCTGGACGAGTTCGACAATATCCTCTACGAGCCGGACCATCTCATGGTGGCGCACGAAAACCAACTGCAGATTGCCCCGCACGACACGGTGATTGTCATCAAGACCACCGCGTCCACCATCATCGACACTTATTACCTGCAAATCCACGTGGAAGGCATGCAGTATGCCTCTTCCGCCACGGCGGTCATTTCCGGCCTTTCGCCGTCCAACCACTTCGGCATTCCGCTGCGCACGGACGACCCCACCGCTTCGGAGGCCTTCGACCTGGTGAAGAGCACGGACAAGAACATCCCCGGAGAGAACAAGGACGTGCTTTGCGCGGTGTTCAATACCTTCGGAAAGATCCCCAGCGCATCGTCCAATCTGTTTGTTACCTTCAATGTGGTGGATACGGCAGGGAATTTGCAAACGTACACCGCCTCCCTGGATACGGTGTTCCAGACGGAAGACGCAATCGAGCGGCACTGGCTGCTCATAACAGATACCTTTGTGATCCAACCTCCCATCATCGACGGTGGCGGAAACGGCGGTTTCCAGCCCAAGGTGGACGACTGGGTGGAAGAGGAAGGAACCATTAACCTGTAATGAAGACTTGGCGTAACATATTCATTCTCGGCGTTCTGGTGGGCCTCGCGGCTTGCACCAAGGTGGAGAATGTGTATGTCCCGGAGACCATCTCGTACTCCGTGGGCACCTACGCCAATGCTACGAAGGCCAGCGAGTATCGGGCATATGAAGGACTCGACCATTTTAACAGTAAGTCTTTCTTCCATGCCGAAGGTGCTGCGAACGGTTCGGTCTTCTTTGAAAGCACCATCGCGTGGGACGGCGCCATCTGGGCCCCGAGCCATGACTATTATTGGCCCCAGCACCCGCAGAGCTACCTCAACTTCGTTTCATGGTATGCCAAGAACGGAAGTACGGACATTGTTCCCTCGGTAGTTACCGAAACCGAATTCCGCATTGCGGACCGTGAGATTCAAGCTCAGGACCGTATCCTCATTGCCGATGAGGCCTGGAAGCAGACCAGCAATATTACGCCCGGTACTTACTATACGCCTGGAGTTCCCACGCTCTTCCACCATCTGCTCTCCCGCGTGAAGGTGAACATGGGCATGACGCTGGATACGGATCCGGACAACAGCAATGTCACTTACCAGGTTATCCTGCAGGAAGTCCGTTTCGAGGGTCTCTATCGCAGAGGATCCCTTGTGTTGAACAATTCACCCATGGATACCAAGGGTACCCGTGCCTGGTTCAGCAGCGCCAACAGCACATACCTGTGGTCCGCAACGTCCGGTAGTAATGCCAACAATCTGGTCTTCCTGTCTTCCGACCGGCAGCTGTCCACCACTCCTTCTGGCATCCTTGCAGAGCGGAGCTTCATGCCGCAGGAACTCACGAATGATGTCAAGATGGTCATCACCTATACCGTTAAAACCTACTCAGGCCAAACGCTGGTGAACCAGGAGAGCGACATTCCGGTAACCCTGGTGCTCAACAAGGTGAAGAATGCTTCAGACGTAGCCATCACTCAGTGGCTGCCGAACACAATCTACACCTATAATATAGTGTTCAATCCCATCAATGGAGAAATTCTCCTGGATCCTTATGTGGAGAAAGACTGGAGTTTTGCCGAAGACATTAACGTGACTGTTGAATAAAAGATAATTATTAACAATTAACAAATAAAATGAACAACAACATGAAAAAGTATTTTATCCTCGCAGCCGCCGCCATCGTTGCCATGGCCGCCTGCTCCAAGATGGAGAACGACTACACCTCCGTGCCGGACAAGAAGATTTCCTTCGAGGTGGCCAGTTATCTGGCCCAGACCAAGGCCGCTGGAGATGCCAGCACCTCTCTCAACGCCGAAGGCTACACCACCTTCAACACGTACGCCAATTTCTTCCCGGAGAACGGCGATGTCCAGGCTTACATGACGAATGTGGCCGTGAACTTCACGGCTGGCACTCCGAATGTATGGGCTCCCGCCCGTGACTACTACTGGCCCAAGACCGGTTGGATCAATTTCTACAGCTATGCGGGTTCCCAGGCTCCTACCATCACCTTCGACAGCGGCAAGACCACCGCTACGGCCGCCTATACGGACAAGACCATCGGCGCTGCCGACAATTTCCTTCTTGCCGACGCCGCCCTCAAACAGAACGGCAACCGTCAGGATTACGTCGGCATCAGCGGTGTGGCAGAAGGTGTTCCCACCCTCTTCCGTCACCAGCTGGCCAAGCTCGATTTCAAGATCAAGCTCGCCACCACCGATGCAAAGAAATCCGCTTCCAACAGCTTCAAGGTAACGGTCCTGAACGCCGGTACCAATGTTTCCAACATCAAGGCCGACAGCAAGGGTTCCCTCACGCTCACCAACACCGTAGACGGCACCACTTCCGCCCACACCCTCGTCTGGAGCGATGTGAAAGTCTGGACCCCGTCCGCTACTCCTGTCATTGAGACCATGGACTTTAACACCGTTGCAATGACGCTTCCCGTCAACACGAAGGAAATTAATGAAGTCTCTCTCCTGGACGCGCGCACCATTATGCCGCAGGCGCTGGACACCGACAATGATTTCACCCTTACCTACAAGGTGGAAACCTTCTGCGATGCCGAGTCTACCAGTGTCCCGTACATGACCGAGATTATCACCGTGACCGGCAAGATTGCTACGCTGGTGAATACCATCACCGCTTGGAACAAGAACACCAAGATTACCTATCACATCAGCATTGACCCCATCGGCAACAAGATCACCTTCGATCCCGCTGTTGAGGAATGGGCAACGGCCGAAGGTTCCCACAGCTTCTAGAATCATTCATTCCGGGGCGGCTGACCCTGCCCCGGGGTGCCAGGTAAAAACTTGAAAACAAATTAATTAAACAATAAACCATTTTAAAAAATGAAAAAGCTTTTTATTCTCGCAGCCGCCGCGCTCGTAGCCGCCGCCGCTTGCACCAAGACCGAGGTTGTCAACAACACTCCCGATCAGGCCATCGCTTTCCAGGTAGCCAACTATGTTCCCCAGACCAAGGCCGGTGAAGTCAAGTTTGACGAATCCAAGACTTTCAACACCTACGCCTGGTTCCACCCCACTTCCGGTTCCGCCCAGGTTTTCATGAACAATGAAACCATCAAGTGGAAGGAAGCCAGCAAGCAGTGGGCTGCCGAACGTATCTATTTCTGGCCCAAGACTGGTTATGTCAACTTCTTCTCCTATGCCGGTTCCCCTGTTCCTGCCGTGACGGACGGCTCTGCCACCTATACCGACAAGACCATCGCCACCACCGACGATGCCGTCCTCGCCAGCGCCGCCTATCGCTATTCGGTCGCCAATGCTGCCATCAATACCTATAGCCTTCAGTATGGTACGGCCAATACGGACGTTACGGGCGTTCCTACGCTTTTCCACCACATCCTTTCCCAGGTAACTGTCATCGTCAAGTTCGATGCTACCGGCACGGACGCCCTCAACAAGTGGGACCTTGTCATCAATGATGTCGCTCTCATCTATGCGAACCAGGGCTCCCTGGAAGTCAACTTTACGGATGCCGGAACCACCGGCCAGGCCTGGCCTTTTACCACCGCTGGTTACAATTGGGTTCCCAAGACCGGTGCTGCCAACAATAAACTCTCCGGCACCGACAATCTGGGTGATGCGAACAAGCAGACCACTACGGGTGGAAGCGTTTCTGCCGGAAAGACCCTCTTTGACGCCGTATCCGTCATGCCTCAGGATCTTACCGCCGCTACCGGCAGCAATGCCCGTCTGGCTCTCAATTATACCCTTACCCACTATTATGACAATGTCCAGCAGATTGTAGAGACGGTCAACCTCTTCGATGAAGGCACCGATCATCTCGGCTCCATTTCCCTGACGGACTTCACCGTGGAGACCATCAACGCCTGGAACATGAACTACAAGTACACCTATACGGTGACCATCAAGCCGAACCTGACTGTGTCCTTCGACCCGGCCGTCGAGCCTTGGCAGGAGAAATCTGCAGGTTACACCTATCCTAACGACTAATAAAACGAAACTTAACCAGAATAAAACATACCTATCATGAAAAAGTATATTATCCTTGCAGCTGCAGCCGTGATGGCCATCGCTGCCTGCACCAAGACCGAAGTGGCTCCCGAGAGCCAGCGTGAGATCTCCTTCGAGGTTGCGAACGGCATCCAGACCAAAGCTACCGGTTCCGTGTACGACAACGGCGCCTTCGGTACCTATGCCTGGTTCAACAACACTAATGACTTCATGGTGAACGAAGAAGTGGACAAAGTGGGTGGCGTATGGAAGACGGTCAACAACACCTTCTACTGGCCCAAGACCGGCTCCATCAGCTTCATCTCCTACTCTCCGTTCAATGGTAACAACAACGCGGCCGACAGCAACCCTGCCATCACCAAGAACAGCATCACCTACACCGGCATCACCGCTGGTAATACCGACCTGATGTATGCCGACAGGGCCACCTGCTCTTCCAATGTGAATGAGGTGACCGACAGCGACACCGCCGACTCCGGTTTTTCCGGTGTTCCCACCGTGTTCCGTCACGCCCTGGCCAAGCTCAGCTTCAAGATCAAGGCGAACTTCATCGAGTACACCGACGCCACCACCAACACCAAAACTGAGTGGGAAGTGACCGTCACCAGCGCCAAGATCGGCGGCTTCAAGACCACAGGCGACTGCGCCCTCGCCCTCAATGCCGACGGCAAGAGCTGGGACAAGCCCGTGACCACTGTCAATACCGTCGACTACAAGGTCTGGACCAACCTTTCCGGTACTTCTTCTGACCAGGAGCTTGTCGATGCCACCACCTATCCTACAGGTGTTCTTCTCACCACTACCGCTCAGGATCTTGCAGCCGCTTCCGGTTATGTGATGCCCCAGATTCTTGAAGCCGGCGCTCAGCAGCTCAAGCTCACCGTCCATATCAAGACCACCCTCTCCAACGGAAAGACCATCGAAGAGGACTTCAATCCTACCATCGACATCAAGGACATCTCCAGCCTCAAGGCCTGGCAGATGAACGAGAACATCGTGTACACCATCAACATCAAGCCCACCGCTATTGCCGATCCGAACAATAACGACGATCCTACCGACGTTATCATCACCTTCGACCCGGCCGTGGCCGACTGGACCAATGTGGATGCCGCTGCTACCATCCAGCTGTAATATCGTAAATCTTTAATTCATAAAAAGCTTTTTCGCCTGGGGGCGGCTGATCCCGCTCCCAGGTGCCAAGAGCAGATGAAAAAGTTAAGGACCATATGGCTTCTCACCGCGGCGGGGCTTGCCCTGGCAGCCTGCTCCCGCGTGCAGATGGAACTCCCTGAAAGCGAAGTAAGCTTCCAGGTAGCCGGCCTGCGTCCTGTCTCCACCAAGGCTCCCGAAGACTACAGGAACCAGTACGCATCGGTACCGTTCGGCGCGTACGCCTGGTACAAGGGAGAGAATCCGGCCGACAATACCGCTTTCATGACCAACCAGGAAGTGGCCTACGATGCCTCCGGCAACCGCTGGGCGCCCGCAGGGACCACCTACTACTGGCCCAAGAGCGGAAGCCTTGACTTCATCTGCTATTCCCCTTATTCCGCGGCCGGAGGTCCGGTGGTAGGGGAGAACTCCATTGAGTACAGCGGCTGGGACGTGAGCGCCCATCCCACTGTAGACCTCCTTTATGCCGACAAAGCCGTGGGGATCAGCCGGAACGCCACCACCTACGCCTACAACGGCGTTCCGGTGCTCTTCCGCCATGCCCTGTCACGCCTGCGCTTCACCATACGGCTGGCCTATACGGAAGTGACGGCCTCCACCGGCGACAAGACCAGGTGGGAAGTGACCGTCAACAGCATCACCCTCAAGGATGTCCGTACCACCGGCAGCCTGTCTCTCCAGTGGGAAGGCGGCCTTTGGAAGAAACCCGCAGGCGGCGCCTGGACGCCGGAAGCCGCCAAAGAGGACATTGCCCTGGACTGCTCGGCCCTCCAGACCTTCAAGGACACCACGCCGCAGGAGGTAGGGGAGAGCTTCCTGGTGCTGCCGCAGCCGCTGGACCTGGGCCAGAAACTGGTCCTCAACCTCAGCATCAGCACCTGGCGGGACACCGGCAGCGGCTATCCTGCGGCCCCGTTCATCACGGAAACCGCCATCGAGCTGGCGGCCGGCCTGGACAACATTTCCCTGCCGGCCTGGGGCATCAACCAGTTCATCCATTATACGCTCACCCTCTCGCCCAGCCATGATGCGGCAGACCAGCCGGCGGTCATCACCTTCGACCCTGCCGTCGCAGACTGGGAGACCATCAGTTCCAATGCAGAGATCAATTTTTAAAGCTATAGCATTATGAAAAAAGTACTTATCTTCATTTCAGCCGCCGCGCTCCTCTTCGCTGCCTGCACCAAGGTAGAGGAAGCCGGCCGCGAGGTCAAAGACCAGGAGATTACCTTCCAGACGGCCATGCACGTGACCAAGGCCCCTGTCTTCACCGGCAGTGTTTTCCCCACCACGGAAACCTTCTCGGTGTATGCCTGGACAGACGCTTCCGCTCTGCCGAATTCCATTTTCATGGACGACGTTACCGTTGCCTTCAACGGTAAGGACTGGAAGACCCAGGGCGGCACGTACTACTGGCCCAAGAGCGCTCCCGTAGACTTTATCGCTTACTATCCTACCGGTATGAACGGCATCACGGTGGCCCCCAAGAAGGTTACCTACACGGACATTGACGTGGAGGCCGGCCAGGAGGACATCATGTACACCGACAAGGCTGTGGGCTTCTCCAACAACGTAGACCTCATTGCCGACGGTGTGAACCAGTACACCGGTGTTCCGCTCATCTTCCGTCACGCTCTCGCCAAGGTGAAAGTGGTGATTGAACTGGTCTATAACCACAAGGAAGAGGCCGACGGCACCGTCACCGACTGGGAAGTGACCCTCAACAGCTTCAAGATGAAGGACATCTTCTCCAAGGGCAGCTGCGAGCTCAACCTCAGCACCACTCCTGCGGAAGGTATCGTCACCTGGGAGCGCCCTGCAGACGCTGTTTGGACGCCCAACGGCGACAAGGTGAACATCGCCAGCGCCATCAGCAGCGAAAAGCTCGAGCCCCGCAACGCGGACGGTTCCGTGCGCGAGTACGAGGCAGTGGGCGAGCATTTCGTCCTGCCCCAGGCCCTTGCAGCCGCTTCCCAGCAGTTCGAACTGAACCTCACCATCAACACCAAGCGTAACGGTACTGTGGTGCTGAGCGAGACCTTCGACCGCACGCCGGACATCACCCTCACTTCCATTCCGGCCTGGGAGATGAACCACATCTATACCTATCGTCTCCGCATCACTCCTACCGCCAGCGACGGTAACGGCGGCCAGCCCTACGATCCTTCCGATCCCAACAATCCCGGTCCCACCAACCCCGATCCCAACAATCCCGGTCATGTGGATCCCAACAATCCCAACCTGGACGATGTAATCATCACCTTCGACCCTGCAGTGGACGGTTGGGACAACGTGAATGTTGAAGCTGTGCTGAATATTTAGTAACTTTGCTCCGGCGGGGGTGATACCCTTCCGGAGTGCCAAGAAATTTTTCACTTCGACATGGACACAAGAAGAATATACCTCAAGTGCGGATTCCTGAGCATCCTGTGTTTCGCTGCTCTGGCGTCCTGCCGCAGGCATGAGGTTATCGAACCCGTCTTTGCCGATGAATACATCTGCCTGGATGCTGTCAGCAACGCAGACACCAAGGGTTTTCTCGGCAGCGACGGCCTTAAAGTGGACGGGACCAAGCTCCAGATTTTCGACTATGTTTCCGGCTATAATGGAACGCTTACAGACAATGGCGGCGTGTCCCATTCCAATGGGGAGGAGTTCCTCTACATAAACAATACCCTCACGTACAAAATGGCGGCGGAGAACTGGAAATGGGTTTTCGGAGACGTGTCCAATCCCATTTCCTATCGCTGGACGCGTACCGGCGTTCATCACTTCTATGGCTGGTTGCTCAAAGATGCAACTGGCGGCGCTGCCAATCTGGTCACAAATGGCGGAGGAAATTTTTTCGACACTTACACGCCGGGCACTAAAACGCTTACCGTGAGTAAGTCTTTCACTTCGGATTCTCCCCAGTACGACTTCCTCTATTCAGAAGTGGTCCCGGTGGACGTCCTTACGGACGGCATTCCCGTCACGGTGCCCATTCCCATGAAGCACCTTTTCGGAGCCATCGGCATTACGCTCCAGAATTCCTCCAAGCTGGACGTCAGAGTAAGTTCGGTAAGGTTACTCAATTTCCCGGCCCAGGGCAGCAGAACAATCACCTGGGATATGTCCAATGGCGTTTCGCTTACCGAGTCAGAACCCACATCTGCGGGACTGGCCGCTTTCTGGCCCAACAAGATTACTTCTCCTATCACCCTCTATAATATAGACGATTCCCGCGGTGGCAAAACCTATGACGCCTATACGGGTGCAGAGATGGGTGAAAACTTAAGCTATCGGATGTGCTGGCCCATGACGCAGGCTTCTCTCAAGCCTACCATCACAGGAACGGACTCAGAGGGCAACAATACCTACTCTTCCACTTCTCCTTTGGTGGAGGTCACGTGCAAAGTGGGCTCGGCACAGCGGGAATCGACGCTTACCATGCGTTTTCCCAATGCTGACGACCTTAAGGCAGCCATCAGTGCCGGCAAGAAAACGCAGTTGAACCTTACATTTGCCGACAAGCAGGTGTTGCTTTCATTCATTACCCTTCCCTGGGAGGCTTCAGATTTTCCCATGGCCTTTGAAAAAGATGCCGTCTCGGCAACCCAGCTTAAATTCAAGGAGGGAACTTATGACTCGGGTGGCAAACTGACAGATTCCCACGGTACGCACGATGTCATTAAGCTCAAAGAGAATTCCAATCCCGCGTGGGTGGCCCAGGGATCTTTCAAGGTTTATACCCCTGTGAATGGCCGCCTTACTGTAGGCCTTGCCGGAGACACGGATGCTTTTGTCGTTACGCTGGAAGGCGGAGGCACATATACCGGTAACGGGCATGATTACATATTGATAGACCCCACCCGAGATGGCGGCCTCATCACGCTGGGCATCAAGCCTAAAGGTAATCCGGAAAGCGGAAAGAGGGTTTTCCTCCATTTTGCCGTGACCAATAACAACCGGGATACAGATGCGGACTCTGAGATTAACCGGGACAAGTATGTCGTCGTTATTCCTTAAAAGAATGCGTATGAAGAAGTTATCATTATTGACACTTGCCATTTCGGCGGCAGTTTTCGCCCTTCTTCCCGCGTGTTCCCACAAGGAGAATCCGGAACCCGTCGTGGAAGAAGAGGGAATCGTCCTGCGTTTCCTCAGCGACCAGAGTTTCATCGAAACCAAGGTCCCGAAGGATGGCGTAGAGCAGCTCAACGAGAATCGGCTTGCCTCCGTCGAGTATTTTCTCTATTCGGACAACAATAAGGACGGGGACGCTGTCATTCATGGGTATAAAGAGAATGTTCAGCAGAATAGGCCCATCAGTATTCCCATGACCAATGACTTGGTCAATAATACCCTTTGCCCTAACAATGCCACTTCGTTCTGGGTATTCGCCATTGCCAATCATCCCCGGATCGTTGCCAATACTAATCCGGAAAATCTCAACGGTACTTCTGTGGAGGCCTTGAAGGCCAGGGTGCAGAATATAGAAATGGAGGGGAGTGGTGTCAAGCCGGTTCAGACGAGTTTTCTCATGTCTACCCAGGAAGCTGTTGAGGTGACGGGAGTCAAGCGCAGGAATACCACCGTCGCTTCTGCTACCATCGGCCTTACCCGTGTGGCCGCCAAGATTTCCATTCTGGTCCGTGTCGCACCCTCTACAACCATCCGTAATGAAATCACTATCAGTGGCGTTTCAGATGTGCGTACAGAGGTATGGAAACCCAGGCTTTCGCAAATGCAGGTGTACCTTGTCAATGGTGCAAAGAAAGGTAACGTGGGCGGCGTACCCGTGGAGAATCAAGAATTATTTGAGTATCAGCCGTTTGGTTTTGATATGACCGCTGGGGAATCACATAGCTATGATACTTATACCAAGCGCATAGACCCTAATACCGGAGACGAAGTGTTGGACGCGGAAGGCCAGGTCATCTACGACAAAACCACAACCACAGATACCTTCTATCCCAGTGAGTATCCGTTCTATACCTACCCGGAAAGTTGGGGCTATGGCTCTGCGGAAGAACCATATATCAAATTGGTCATTCCCTGGGATCGTGAAGCCGGTGTCAGTGACAAAGGAACCCCTTTCGGTACAGCGCACCGCCAGTATTATTACCGTGTCTACTGTCCTGCCACGGCCATAGATGCATCTTCTGCGCAGTTCCTCCGCAATAACTGGTACAAGGTTATTTTGAACGTGAGTATTCTGGGATCGGAAACGGACGGTGGCGAAATGGTCATTAACGGCCAGTACTATGTGGTGGACTGGCAGGAACGAGATACGGGCGGCGGATCATCGACGGGTATCAACGATACAGACAAGGACGCTGAAATCAAAGGCGCACGCTATCTTTTTGTAAGCGAAAAGAATTATACTTTGTATAACCTGGAGGAATTGAGTATCCCCTATGTAACCTCAGACCCCTGCGAGATTGTGGATTTCATGGCGCAGACCTATGATTTTTCCGGCAATACCAAGCAAACAAGGACCGTTACCGACATGGCTGCCTGGAATATGGATGTGAGCCTGGTCACCACGCAGACCGGCGCCCATATCGAATTCAGCCATCCGCTTAACAACGACATGTCTACCGGCGACTATGATGTTGCGCCTTATTCCATCAGTTTCAAGATTCGCCATAAGGACAATGCAGAGTACGTACATACCATTACCATTAAACAGTATCCGTCTATCGTCATCGATCCGCAGACAAACACCGACAATGGGGCCACGACGCATAACGGGTATGTCTACATAGATGGGAACAATAGTACCAATAATTCATCCACTTGGAAGAATCTTGCTTCTTTGACGGGTGGTAACAATGCCAACCCTAACATGTATGTCATCAGTACGAGTGTTCTGTCAGACAAGTCGATGCTTATCGGGGATCCCCGTACAACTACCGCTTACACGGATGCCGATCTGGTTTCGGGCTGGACAAGTACCCCCGGCCGCTATATCGGGACCAATACCAACAATCACCGGCTTACCAGCTATTATCCGACCAATTCCGATGAAGCGTTTAAAAACGTGATTGCTCCTACTTTCCGGGTAGCTTCTTCCTATGGAAAGAGCAACAGTATGTCTTACACCGATGCTCTGAGGAGATGTGCCAGTTATCAGGAAGATGGTTATCCTGCAGGCCGTTGGAGGCTCCCTACCATGGCAGAGGTCCTGTACATTACCACACTTTCCCATGACGGCATGATTCCGGAATTATTCACGTTTGACGCTACTGCGGCTTTGGATGAGTCCTATTGGTGTGCAAGCGGTAAGATTGACGGCGTGTATGGGGTGCCCACTTATTATTCCGGAACGAACGGGAATCGTTGGACTCGCTGTGTATATGATGAGTGGTATTGGAGCGGGTATATGTCGGGGGAAACCGATGTTTCCAGGCTTCCCACGAATCAATTGAGTAATTTTACCTGGGGCGACATTCCCCGTCCTTAAACTTGCTTGCGCGTATGAAGAAGGTCATCCAACATATATTTCTTGTTGCAGCGCTGCTTGTGGGTTTCAGCGGTTGTGTCAAAGAAGCCGTCGATGAAGGCGGCCGTACAGGGGACGTAATTCCGTATCCTGCGGAAGGGCGGGCTGTAGTCAGTTTTTCCGTATCAGTCCCTGGCCCAGGGTTTAATGATACGAAGGCTATGGCAGATACGCCCAATATCACCAGCCTCCGCGTGGTGGTATTCGGGTCTTCCGGTTTCCTTAAGGAATCGGTGGATGTGGACCCGCTGGATTTCACATCTGCTACCACCAATGGCAATTCCACTTTGTATTCCTATAAGGTTCACTTGTCCCTTACAGATTCCAAGAGACTCCGCGTGCATGTGATTGCCAACTGCGATGTGCAGATTCCCTGGAAGTACGAAGATGTTGTCATGACCACGCACGCCTATACTACGGGCAATCAAGATGCTTATTGGGCCCGCTTTGAGCTTCCGAACGGCATTACTTTGCAGAAAGTGTGGGATGAGACGGAGCAGGAGATGAAGTATGTGCAGGATGTGGATGGCTTTTATCAGGTGACGCAGGATGTGACGGATGCATTTACAGGAAACGGCGAAGGTCTCCCTCTCCTCAGGAATTTCGCCAAAATCAGTGTTGAATCCACTACACCCCAGCTGGTTCTGAATTCAAATACTACCATGGCGGTCATCAATCGTCCGGACCGTGGAAGTGTGGCTCCCTACAACTCTGCGGATGGCACTTTCCTCATGAATTACAAGGATTGCCTTTACCTGGATTCGGAGCATCCGGAAAATGGGCTCAAGCAGAGCTATCCCGGCTTTTCGCCTGTTGGCATGCAGTACGTGGATACCAATCCGGATAACGTGCCTTTCACTTCTTGTGTCAAGGATGGTAATAATGTTGTCGGCGGTGTCTATATGTTCGAACGTCCAAAGCCCGGCGCCAACGATGTCCCCTCATATATTATCATTCACGGGACGTATTATCCCCTGCTTGACGCCTACAATAGTGCAACCCTTCCCTCAGACTGGAAAAGTACGGAGGCGGCTCATCCGGGCACCTATCTGAATTTGGCCAATGGACAGGAGAGTTATTATAAGATAGACCTTATGGACCAGGACGGCTACTATGCCGTACTCCGTAATTTCCGTTACCATATCCGCATCACCAATGTTTCCAAACCGGGTGCCGATACCCCTGGCGCTGCCGGTTCTACAGGTGGTACGGGAGATATTTCCCAAGATACTGCGGTTCAGAACCTTACGGATATTTCTGACGGTTATGGCCGTATTGTTGTGGGCTATGTGGGCTGGACTTTTGTGGATGCGACGCAGGTCTGGGAACTGAAATACAAGTTTATCCCCGATGCAGAGCTGGGTGACACTGGCATCAATAACGCCCTCAGCTCGGAAACGGTAAACGGACAGCCAGGTCCGGTCTCCATCACAATAGGTGAAAAGACAGGTGCAGTGAACGTATTCAGTTCCACACTGGATAACAGTATCAGTAGTGCTGCCGGTGTGGAGGTAGACGGGGGCGCTAACGGAAAAGTCAAGGTTATGGGCGATGCTACCGCCAAGGATGGAGAAGGTTTCCGTATCATCAAGTTTACTGTCAATGAGCCCGATGCGGTAAAGACATCCCAGACCATCCGTATTCTGGGGCAGATAGACGAGTATAAGTCCATTTACCGGGATGTTACTTTCTATCTGATGTCCCGTCAGACCATGACGGTGGAATGCCTGGCCGATGTCCCTAATCCGGACTATGGGGAAGACTACGTCGAAAACGTGGCGGGGCAGGGCGTGAACGTGCGGATCACCATTCCTAAGGGTCTTCCCGAGAGTATGTTCCCGCTGGATTTCTCCATCGAGTCGGACAAACTTTCCATTACCCCCAATACAGCCAAGTACCCGCAAGAGAATCTGCCGGTGGTGAGTGGAGCAAGCATTTGTCAAGGGAGTTCATCCCAATCGTTCCACTATGTCCGAACCTTGAGTTATGAGGAATACGCCCAACTGCCTGAATCTCTTCAGGGCGTCTATTTCACTTGCCATTTCGTAACCAACAAGGCCGGGAACGCGAGTACCGTCTATGTGGATAATGAGTATTTCAATAAGGGGAGTGATGCGTTTCACAATTACTCGCTCTTCAATTTCAAGAACCTGAGTTTCAGCAACAACAATGTCACTGCTGGCGGCAATGTGAATTTCACCTTCTCTCTTGATGACGAAGATGCGTATACTTCCCCGGGCCGCACGGTCGTGGTCAAACTGGATGCGCTCGTTCCTCAGAATGCCAATGCTGCCGGCTGGAGCGTCGTGGATGCAGATGAAGGCTTGTTTGCCTATACCATTTCGTCCGGGCGTTCTGCAACCCTGGCCCTTAGGGCCATCTCGGCCAACCAAGGTTTTGATGGCTCCTATGCCGTGACGCTGTCTGCCTTTGACTCAACGCCCAAGGCCATTTATCACGAGGCCTCCCATGGAAACAAGGCCCAGCGCGTTACGGTATCGCCGCGTACACTTGAACTCCGTGTCGGGGATTCGGATTATCTTTCCGCCCAAGTTTGGCCGGCGTCTCTGGGTGCCGGAAATATCACATGGACGTCCGGCAACACATCGGTTGCTACGGTCAATGCAGAAGGGAAGGTTACCGCTGTAAGTATCGGAACAGTTCAGATTACCGCCACTTGTGGCGATGTCGCCGCCAGCTGCACCGTAACCGTCATCCCTACTCCTGTCAAGGGTGTTTCGCTGAACAAGAGTACCCTCACCATGGCTACCGGAAATGCCAACAGGCAGACTTTGGTTGCTACGGTCCGTCCCACCAATGCCACCAACAAGAACGTGACATGGTCGAGTTCAAACCCGAGCGTCGCCACAGTTGATGCAAACGGTGTTGTCACGGGTGTTGCGGTAGGAAATGCAACCATCACCGTCACCACGGTTGATGGTGGGCATACGGCCACTTGCTTGGTAAAAGTCCGTCAGAAAAAAACCATTACCGTGACGGAAGAGATTAATACGAATACCGGCACCTTTACATCATTCGATAATAATTCAGGTTCTTATACCAATGCGAGCGGTGTTACTGTAGATGTGACCAATGTCCAGACGCGGAATGCAAATTATCTGGAAATGGGTTATCGTACAACAAGTTGGACCGGTGGCACTAATTATAATGGAACATTGAAGATATCTTCTTCCAGTTTAACAGATTTTACTGTGACAAAGGTTGTCTTCACTTATACGGAGAATAACTATGCGCAGGGTGGTGTTACGTTTAATCCTAATACTGGAGCATATAGCAGAAGTGGAGCAGCAGGCACATGGACGGGATCAACTTCAAATCCCATCACGTTTACTATGGCGCCAAGGTCAACAGGCGGCTGGAATGCTACCTATTACTGGAATAGAGTCAGAATGATAACTGTTACCTATACATATACGACTTTTGAAGATTAATTCTTCTTCTCCCTCCCGGACCGCCCCGCGGCCCGGGAGTTTTTTTCCGGAAACGCGGTTCCGCGGCCCCGCCCCGTGGCCCGGCGTGGCGCCTTTCTGCCAGAATCCCAGCCGAGTTTCGCCACAGAGCGCACAGAAAGCCGTTTTTCCGGAAACGCGGCCCCGGCAGGGATCGCACCGTGCACTGTAGACCTGGTTTTCATGCACGTGCCTGTCGATTCGCTCGCGACCGTGCACACCGGTCCATCGAATTGGACCGGTAGGCCCGAAAATGCCCTTTTTTGAGTCCACCCTGCATCTCGAGTGGACCGGTGTGCACGCCCGGATTGCCCCGCGGCCCCCTCAAGTGCGCCTTTCGACCAGAATCCCAGCCACGTTTCGCCGCAGAGCGCACAGAAGGCCGTTTTTCCGGAAACGCGGCCCCGGAATGCCCCGCCCCGTGGCCAGGGAGTTTTAATTGACGCCCAGAACTACGGCAGGGGAGATGTTCAGCTTTGTGGACATCTGACGGGCCTGCTTGAGCGTAGGCTCGGATTTGCCGGAGAGGATCTCGCTGATTTTGGATGGATTCATTCCCAGAAGCTGAGCCAGTGCCGCCTGGGTGAGTCCCATCTCGTACATGCGGAGTTTCAGAACATCTATGAACGAGGGCTTCTTCACCGGGTAGTGGAGGTCTTCATAATCGGCCGCCATGTTTGAAAGCAGGGCAAGCTCCACGCTTTCCTTGTTGTTGGCGGGCGTAGTGTTGTCCACGGTTGCCAGCAATTCCTCAATGCGGGCCATGATGGCTTCGTATTGTTCTGGTGTTTCGATTCTTGCCATAGGTCAGATGCTTGTTATGTCGTCCTTCGTCAGTTTGCTGTAAGCGGCATGCGTGCCGATAAAACGGATATAGACCATTTTAATCTTGAAGAGGACAATGGCTATAAGCCTGTAATCGTTCCCTTTAATGTTGAAAATCACACGTTTATTTCCAACCAAATCTGCAGATCCGAATGACTTTTTCAAATCCGCAAAGTTGTCCCATTCCGCGTTGCTCGTTTTGTCATACCAGTCCTCCAATGCTATTTCAGCATCGGCATGTTCTGTAAAGAAGGCCACGAGTGCTTTTCTGGCTATAATTCTCATCTGATGCAAAGGTAGTTGAAGAATTCTAAAATTCAAAACATTATTCTAAAAATCCGATACACCGGGCGCCTGTGCCGGATGTCGTCAAGTGTCGGTGAAGGCAAACATAGCACACCTGAAGCAGAAGTCCAATAGCCGGTGTAAAGAAACCGTTGTATCACAAGAATATTCTGCGGTTTCTTACGATTGGATGATTTTGCTATTCCGCCGGTTCGCCAACAGCACCGTGCACACCGGTCCATCGGACTGGACCGGTAGGCCCGAAAATGCCCTTTTTTGAGCCCACCCTGCATCTCGAGTGGACCGGTGTGCACGCCCGGCCACGCCCCCGCGGCCCCGGAAGGGCGCCTTTCGACCAGAATCCAAGCCGCGTTTCGCCGCAGAACACACAGAAGGCCGATTTTCCGGAAACGCGGCCCCGGAAGTCGCCTTTCGTGCAGAATACTGTGCGATTCCCCTTGCATTTCAAAGAAAAATTGTATATTTGCAGGCAGTTGCGATAAATGGTTATGCGCTGGAAGCTACGCATACTTCTTTTCCTATTCCTGCTGGCGCCGCTGGGTATGGCGGCCCAGGAGGAGCAGGGTTTTAAGGATATCCTCCTCATCACCTCCCATTCAGAGACCAGCGTCTGGGCAGAAGACATGCTGGTGCCCATCCGGCAATTTGCATCGTCAAGACAAGACGTCCGCCTGCAAATTAACTTCCTGGAAATCACCTCTATAGACACGGTGGAGCAGCTGGAGGAAAAGGTGCGGACGGCCATGGATGCGTACCCCGCCAAGCGGCCGGACCTGGTCATCCTCCTCGGGGGCAGCGCCTATCAGCTGGCCTATCAGGTGAACGAGCGCTGGGCCGGCATTCCCCTGCTCCTTCTGGGGGAAATCCCTTATTACTGCGATAGCCAGTACACCCTCTACGGAAAAATGGATCCGGAGGCCCTGCGTACACCCGTGGCGGACATGCGGAACCGGGGCATCAACCTTACCTTCATCCATGCGCCGGCCATGGTGGAGGCCACGGTAGACCTCATGGTCACCGTACAGCCCCGCATGGAGAAGCTGCTGTTTATCGTGGGAGAGAACTTCCGCTCCAAGGAGCAGCAGCTGCGGCTGGAACGCTATCTGGAAGCCAAATACCCGCAACTGGAGTACCAGCCGGTGTTTTCCACGGATTATTCCACAGATGAACTGATCGACCTCCTGCGGGCGGAGGATTATCCCCGGACGGGGGTCCTCTTTGCCTCGTGGCTCGCGCATGACGACTATCTGGAGACCATCGCCTCCCGCAACAGCATCGTCCGGGTCATCGAATTCATCGCCCCGGTGTTCACCATCTATGCGTACGACCTGGAAAAGCACCAGAACGTGGTGGGCTACTACACCTATAGCCACGAACGCTACCAGGCCTATGTCAACCGCCGCATCACCGACATCCTGTACCATGGCGTAGCTCCCGTGGAAATGCCGCCGGTGAACCTGGACCTGGGTACGCCGGTACTCAACTGGCATGCCCTCATGCTCTATGCCTTCGACACGGACCTTATCCCCAAAGATGCCGTGGTGTTCGGAAAACCGGTCACTTTCTGGAAAAAATACCGCTACAACATCCTGTGGGCGGCCCTCCTGCTGCTGATCCTTCTCACCGGCTTCGTATACCATGTCATGGACAAGGGCATCAAGGCCCTCCGGAAGGCCCACGAAATTTCGGAAAAGGGGAACCGCATGAAGACGGCCTTCGTCCAGAATATCAGCCACGAAATCCGTACGCCGCTCAATGCGGTGATAGGGTTCTCGCAGCTGCTGTGCCTGCCGGACGGCTACAATACGGAGGAAGAGAAGGCCGAATACCTGGGCTACGTACTCAATAATTCGCAGCTGCTCACCGTCATCGTGAACGACCTCCTGAGCCTGTCGGACATGGAAAACGGGCAGTTCACCGTCAACAAGGTGCCGGTCAACCTCAATGAGTGTGCCCGCCTGGCCATCAAGACCGTGGAGCAGGACCTTCCCGTGGGCGTGCAGCTTATCCGGAAGCCGGGCATCCCGGAAGATCTGCGCGTGGAAACGGACGCTTTCCGCGTGCAGCAGGTGCTCATGAATTTCCTTTCCAACGCCTGCAAGTACACGGAGGAAGGCAGCATCACCATCTCCTCTTCCCTCACGGAGAATCCGGGCTATGTCACCTTCGCGGTGGAAGACACGGGACCCGGCATCCCGCCGGAAATGGCCGAAGAAGTGTTCGAACGCTTTGCCAAGCTCCAGAACAGCAAGCAGGGCGCCGGTCTCGGGCTCAGCATCTGCCGCATCATCGCCGCCAACCTGGGCGGAAACGTCTGGGTGGACACCGCCTACACCGACGGCGCCCGCCTGGTGCTGGTGATTCCCTTGGAGGGGTAGCATCTGAAATCGGCATTCTGTGCGCTCTGCGGCGAAACGCGGCAGGGCGAGTACAAAACACAGCACGTTTTTTTTGTCCATTCCGATTGCATTTCGGCAGTTTTTCGCTATCTTTGAGGACCATGAAAAGACTTCTTCTCATCCTGCCGGCCCTCGTGCTCTTGATGCTGCCCCTTCCGGCGCAGAACAATCCCTATGCGCTGGATGACGAATGCTACGATCTGTTCCAGCAGGCGGAAGGCCTGGTGGGGACAGCGGAATTCGACGCCGTCAACGAGAAATTCCTCAGGGTGGCCCGGGAAAAGGGAGACGCCAAGTCGGAGGTCCTGTACTATGTAGAAAAACTCAAGCATGCCACCCGCGGGAGAGGAAAGCCCGGAAACGACGCCCTTGTAGAGGCGGCCCGGCAGGATCTCGTGCGCATATCAAAGGAAAAGGGTTACAACCAGTACTATTATTACGCCTACCACCTCACTACCAATTACTATTACAACAGCGGACAAGTCATCCACGCGTACGACCTGCTCATCCAAATGCAGGACACGGCCATCGCAGAGAAAGACGAATTCGGCCTGTTCAGCAGCTGGTGCTACATGGTGGACCTTTACATCCACCTCAAGGATTACATGTCGGCCAAAACCTACATCGTCCGGGCCCTGGACCTTTACAATTCCAGCAAGGATGAAACGCTGCGCCGGCAGTCGCCCTCCCGCCTGTACTTCGACCTGGCGGACAGCTATCCCGTCGGGCACGACTCGGTGCGCATCAACATCGACAAAGGGGTAGCCGCCTGCGCCACCCACCTGGACTCCCTCCGCTCCTACTATTATATCTCCAAGCTGGCCATCATGGACGGGGACATTCCCCAGTATCAGCTCTACAAAGAGAAATTCCTGGCGGACCCGCAGCGGGAAAGGATGAACTTCGGGGACGGCTTCTTCCGCCTGACAGACGCGGTGCTGGACGGCACCATCGACCAGTACCACGACGAAATCCGTTCCCTCAAGCGCATCCGGCAGTACAAGCTCATCGCCAACCTGTGCGAAGAATACGGCTTCAAGGATTTCGGCTTCAAGCTGGAAAAGGAATTCGTGGCAGACCTGGAAAGGACCATTTCCCGAAACAATCTCTCCCGCCTTTCGGAACTGGACGTGAGCATGGGGAAGGCCACCTTGTCGGCAGACCTCAAAGAAAGCCAGGAGAAGGTGACCCGCATCCACAACCTGCTCATCATCCTGGTCTTCGTCATCATGGCCATGGGGCTGGTGTTTGCCCTCCTGAGCATCCGCCGGCTCAAGAAAACCAATGAGATGGTGCGGCAGGCAGATGCCGCCAAGACGCGTTTCGTGCAGAACATGAGCCACGAGGTCCGTACGCCGCTCAATGCCATCGTGGGCTTCTCCCAGCTGCTTTCCCTGCCGGACGGCACGCTGCAGCCGGAAGAGAAGGAGGAGTTCGTGGGCCACATCCTCAACAATACCAAAATGCTCACCATGCTGCTGGACGACATCCTCAATGCATCGGCCATGGACAAGGGGGAATACCGCATCCGCTACGAGGAAGGGGAGATGCACTACATGTGCGAGGCGGCCATCACCAGCACCGAGCACCGCCTGCAGCCCGGCGTCACCCTCACCTACGAGCCTGAATCCCGGGAGCCCCATACCTTCTTTACAGATCCCCGGCGGCTGCAGCAGATCCTCATCAACCTGCTGTCCAACGCCTGCAAGCATACCACCAAGGGCAGTATCGTCCTCCGCTCCTCGCTCACGGACCATCCGGGCATGGTCACCTTCACGGTCACAGATACCGGCACGGGCGTGCCTCCGGAGCAGGCAGAGGCCATTTTCAGCCGCTTTACCAAGCTCAATGAATTCGTGCAGGGAACGGGCCTCGGCCTCAGTATCTGCCGGGACATCGCCACGCGCATGGAAGGCCGCGTGTTCCTGGATACCACCTATACCGGCGGCGGCGCCCGCTTCATCTTCATGTTGCCGGACCGCAGCGAAATGCCTCCTTCCCAAGACCAGCCTTTGAACCATTAATTCTCCTCCCGATATGACTCCGCTTTACGCACAAGATTACGACTATTCCATGTTCAACGTCCTGGCCGTGGACGATATCCCGCTGAATCTGCTGCTGGTGCAGAAGATGCTGTCGCGTTTCAACTTCAAGATGCGGACGGCCGCCAACGGGCAGCAGGCGCTGGACGCGGTGGCGGTCCAGAAGCCGGATCTCATCCTGCTGGACCTCATGATGCCGGGAATAGACGGCTTCGAGGTCATCCGCCGGCTCCGTGCCAATCCGGAGACGGCCGATATCCAGATTGTCATCCTGTCGGCCCTCAACTCCAATGAAGACATTGTGAAGGGGTTCAACGAGGGGGCCAACGACTTCATCATGAAGCCCATCATCATGGAGAAGCTTCTCTCCTGCGTGGTTACCCAGCTACAGGTGGCTCAGGCTAAAAACAAGTAGCAGGCCATGATGCGGAAGTGGCTGGCCGTCTGTGTGCTAAGCCTCCTGGCCTGCCTGGCCGGGAAGGCGCAGATTGTGAATCGTCTGCGTGTCGATGCCCCCACTTTCGAACGCTACGCCTACGGGCGCATGCAGCAGTTCAGTCCGTCCAACCTGCCGTTGGCGGACTCGCTGTATCAGGAGGGTGAGCGGCAGGGCAACTTCCGCTACAAGTGCCTGGGGCTGTCGCTGGAAATTCCGGTGCGCTTCGCCCTGGGGGACTATGACCGCATGGACGCCGCCGCCGCGGAAATCAAGGAACTGCTGGCGGAGCGGAAAGACCTCAGGGAGTTCTATTTCCCCACGCTGCACGAATACTGCGAGTACCTGGTGCACATCGGCAAGGTGTCGGAGGCCATGCTGGAGGCCCGGGCCATGGAACGCCTGGCCTCGGCAGAGAACAAGCCGCTGGGAAAGATGTATGCCTACCGCATCATCGGCCTCATCCAGAGCTACAGGGACAATGCCTACCTGGCCATCCAGAACCTCAACAAGGCGGTGCGCTACAGCCGGGAAGCCCGGGCGGAGCAGGACCTTCCCAACCTCTATATCCTTATCGCCCAGGAATATATCAAGATGAAAAACTTCCCGGAGGCGGAGAATTACTGTGTGCTGGCAGAAGAGTATCAAGACTATTTCCCTTCCATCCGCCTCAAGGCGCTCATGACGCGGGCGTACCTGTACAACGCAGAGGGGCGCACAGACCGTTTCTGGGGGTGTTACGAGTCATTGGCGGGGAATCCTTTATATAAGGTGCAGGCCAGTGCCGATACCCGTTACGGGTTGGATATCATTTATTTACGCTCCAAGGGGCTCTTCCAGGAGGCACTCGCCAAGGCAGATTCCCTGGGGACGGCGCTGGATCGCTATGAGCATCGGCACGGCATCTATGCGGACGAAGGCGCGTACGACCTGGCCTATGACCAGATTTCCCGCCTCCTCAACGAAAAGGACTCCGTCTATATCAAGGTGCAGAACGAAGACCTGGCCATCCTGGACGCGGAAATGAACAATGCCCAGCTCCGGGAAGACGCCCAGCGCCTCAAGGCCCAGAACCAGATTACCATCCTGGTGGGTTTCCTGGTGATGTTCGCCATCGCCTTCTTCGCCATCCTGGTGGGCCAGTGGCAGCTTCGCCAGAACCTGGACGAAATGCGCCGCAAGAACAGCCAGAACCTCGCCACCCGCCACGCCTTCCAGAAGGCCATGCAGGCCAAGGAGGCGGAGAACGAATTCAAAATCCGCATCCTCCAGAACCGTAAGACCAATATCCTCCGGCTTTAAATTATTCAGGCAATGAAGTTTAAGTTCTCCACCCTGCTTCGGCACCATACCAATGAACTCCTCGCCCTCCTGCTCTTCCTCGTGGGCTCCACCCTCGGCATGCTGGGCCTTATCCAGAAAGTCCCCCTGGTGCTGGGCATCCTGGGCATCGTCATCCTTGCCTCGGGCATGTTCTATTTCTGCATCCACTATACCTCCGAGCAAGTGTACAAGCAGTACTACAAAGACAGTTACGAGATTGAGCACGAAACCATCGAGGACGAAATCCGCAAATCCATGGTCTACCACCGCTACCAGGAAGCCGTCCTCTCCCGCTACGAAAGCGCCTGCCGGGACCTCGGCCTGGTGGACGAGCAAAAAGACTGGCTCCTGGACCTCCTCATGCAGGAAAAGGAAAAAGTGGACAAAGAACTCGCCGCCGAGGGCGGTGGGCACATTTAGTTGCCAGCGGCGTGCGGCGCTGTGCTACTGCGGAGCCTGCCGTTTCTTAGCAGACCTGCGCCACTAGAATCTCTATATGGCCATTTCCCGGCGCCGGTCTGACAGGTTTCAGCAGACTCGCGCCAGGAATCATGCAGACCTGCGCCGCAAGAGGCCTTGTATGCTCTATTCCCTGTGCCGGTCCTTGCGGGTGAACACCAATAGGCCCGATATACACCCTTGGAGGGCGATACTTTTTGCATATTCAAAAAATTTCACTACCTTTGCAATCCTTTCCGGGCGGTTAGCTCAGTCGGTTCAGAGCACCTGCCTTACAAGCAGGGGGTCACTGGTTCGAATCCAGTACCGCCCACCCTTGCGGCCTCAGTCCATGTGACTGGGGCCGTTTTCGCTTATCGTCTGGCTTGGGCGATCCACGCATCAAGCGTTTTGTGGCGTTTTCGCTTATCGTCTGGCTCGGTCGAGCCACCCATCAAGCATTTTGTGGCGTTTTCGCTTATCGTCTGGCTTGGGCGAGCCACGCATCAAGCGTTTTGTGGCGTTTTCGCTTATCGTCTGGCTTGGGCGAGCCACGCATCAAGCGTTTCGGGCCGTTTTCGCTTATTGTCTGGCTCGGTCGAGCCACCCATCAAGCGTTTTGTGGCGTTTTCGCTTTTCGTCTGGCTTGGGCGAGCCACGCATCAAGCGTTTTGTGGCGTTTTCGCTTATTGTCTGGCTCAGGCGAGCCACGCATCAAGCGTTTTGTGGCATTTTCGCTTATCGTCTGGCTTGGGCGAGCCACGCATCAAGCAACCACTGGAAATGTGGCCGGAACGGTGGCCGCAACCACTTATTCCGCGATGGTGAAGGAGATGGCGGCGGTGTCGCCGGCGGGGTCCACCACGGTGAGGATGTGGCGACCGGGGGAGGGGGCCAGGCGGAGTTCGTGGATGAAACGGGTTTCGCCCACGTAGTCGTTGTCCAGGTGCCACCAGAGGGTGACGTCGCTGCGGTGGTGCGCCACGCGGAACACCACGCCTTCCACTTCGCCGGAGAGCTGCCGGGGAAGGTAGAGGGTGGAGCCGGAGCCGGTGGGGTAGATGAACTCCATGGCGGTGGTGGAGCGATGGGACGATGCTCCGGAATACTCCGGATGATGGGGCTTGTAGAACCACTCCATGGCGGGGGGCAGGACGAATTCGCCATTGTCATGGTAAGGGCAGGGATCGCTTTCCAGGCCGGCGGCGGGAATGAGCTGGAGCTCCGGCGACGGGCACGAAGGCCCGGCCAGGTAGCCGGACTGGGGACACACCGCCGCCAGCACGCCGGTCTCGGCATCGGGCTCCGGGAACCAATCATCCATGAACATGGACCTATTGCCACCGCGCCTTGAACCCGGTTCAGCACCCGAACCAAAACCCGCACCGGAACCCGGCAGCAGGTTCAGCACGTCGAACAGCACCGGCCCGGCCGTGCGGGCGCCCGTGAGCCCCGGAACCCCCTGGCCCTCAGCGTTTCCCGCCCAGACTCCGATGGTATAGGCCGGCGTCATGCCCACGGCCCAGGCGTCGCGGAAACCGTAGCTCGTCCCCGTTTTCCAGGCCGCTTTCCGGACCGAGCGGATGAGCCGCCAGTCCAGTTCGTCGGGCCGGTTCACCTCTTTCAGGGCCTCGAAGGTGTACCACAGCGCCATCGGGTCATGCAAAGGGGAGGCAGAGGACAGCCCGTAGTAGCTCCGTACCATGCCCGCATAGGCCTGCGTTACCTCCCACAACCGCGCCTCGCCGCCGCCCAGGATGAGCGACAGGCCATAGTGCGACGCCTCGTGCGTGAGGGTCGATAATCCGCTCTGCTGCAGGAGCGTATGGAATTTGGGCACGCCGTACATGCGGAGGAGGAACACCGACGGCACGTTGAGCGAACGCGCCAGGGCCTCGGCCGCCGGCACCGCGCCATAGAACTGCCGGTCAAAGTTCTGCGGGGCAAAGCCGCTCAGGTTCACCGGCACGTCCGGCAGCAGCGTCCGCGGAAGGATGACCCCCTCCTGTAGCGCCGCCGCGTACAAAAACGGCTTGAGGATACTGCCTGTCGAACGGGGCGAAGCGGCAATGTCTACCCGCGCGCCCGGCCTTTCCCGTTCCGGGGAGGCATTCCCCACATAGGCCACCGGAAGGCCCGTAGCATTGTCGATGACCACCACGGCCAGGTCTGCCACGCCCTCCACCGCCAGCTCGTCCGAGCGCCGGAAAGCCACCTCCTCCACCGCCTTCTGCAGCTGGATGCGGAGGCTCGTTTGCGTACGGACCCCCCGCGGACACTGCTCCACATAGTGGAAGGCCAGCGACGGCAGCGGCAGGGGAGCGCTGGGCAGCGGCTCCTCCAGCGCCCCTTCATAGGTTTCCCGGGAAATGTCTCCGTGCTTGTAGAGCCGCTCCAGCAGCCGGTTCCGCTTGGCCAGCAGCTCGTCCCGTCCCTTTCCCAGGTGGAGGGTGGCCGGGGCGTTGGGCAGCACCGCCAGGGTGGCCGATTCGCCCCAGGACAGTTCCGAGGCCGGCCGCCCGAAATAGCGCCACGAAGCCGCTTCCAGGCCCACCACATTGCCCCCGAAAGGCGCATGCGAGGCATACAGGGCCAGGATTTCCCGCTTGCTGCAGCGAAGCTCCAGCCGGAGCGCCAGCACCGCCTCCACCATCTTCTGCCACACTGTGCGCTCCCGGCCCCTTGAGATGCGGATGACCTGCATGGAGAGGGTGCTGCCGCCGCTCACCACGTGCCCCGCCTTCAGATTGTCCACGAAAGCCCGGCCCAGCGCCACGGGATTCACCCCCGGGTGCCACCAGAACTGCCGGTCTTCAAACTGGACGAGGGCCGTGGCGAAGCGCTCCGGCACCGTGTCGCAGGGCGGGAACCGCCACTGCTCGTCGGCGGCGATGCGCGCACCCAGGAGTTCCCCTTCGGCCGAATCCACCACCGTGGAATAAACCGTGCCCCGGAACAGGTCCCGGGGCAGGCAAAACAGAAATGCAAGGATGATTGCCGCTGCCAGCCCTTCCCAAAGGTAGGACCCCCCGCCGGAAGCGGAGGGTCCTTTGAGAAGTTTCTGCAGCCAGGGCCGCATTAACGGGCCACAACAGTGGCGGTGCCGGCGGCCGTGCAGCCGTTCACCTGCGGTTCGTACATAGCCTCGCACACGGTGGAAGGCAGCGTGTACACACCCTCGTAGGCGGCGCGGACGTCAATGTGGAACACCTTGTAGCGTCCGGCCGGCAGGCCGAAGTACCACAGGGCTTTGTCGTCCCGGATGTCCAGGTGGTCGTAACCCTGGTTGCCCACGCCGTTCATGCGGTCGTTCACAATCTCCCAACCGGACGGGATGGCATACTTGAGGGCCAGGTTCTGGAGCGCACGGAGAGAGGAGGTGTTGGTCACCTTGATGGTCACCTTCATGCGCGTACCCTGTGCCACCTTGGCAGGCTGGACGCTCTTGCCGTCTTCGTCCACATAGGTGACTTCCACGTTCAGGCCCTGGGCCACGGCCTTGGTGCGCGGCTGGCGGGTAACGTTGACGAGGGTACCGTTGATGGGGCCGTCCGACTCGTTCTTCACCGTGCCGTTCTGGGTGACGGCGCACACCGCCATGCCTTCTCCGCTCACGGAAGTACCGTTCACAGAGGCCTTTACCTGCGTGGTGGGCAGTTTCTCATAGAGATGGTGGTAGGCCATGGCCGTGAAGGCCGTCTCCTGAGTGGACATGTAGGAAGGCAGCGGTTCGGAAGCCATTTGCAGGGCCTCCTGCGTCTTGCCGGTGAGGGCCATGGCATCCAGGGCCACCATCCAGTCACGCGTGCGGGTGCCGTAGGTGAGGTTGTAAGGCTCGTATTCCTCGAATTCCTTGCCGATTCCTTCCAGCACGGCATTGGCCTGGGCGCCCTTGCCGCTCAGGGCATAAGCGCTGGCCAGCATCCAGCGGGCGCGGTCGCCAATGTCGCCGGCCTCCTTGAGGCGGTTCATGCCGGCCACCGAGCTGGCACCGGCCACCGCCAGGGTGTACAGGCGGAAGGCTTCGTCCAGGTGCGAGAACACGCTGTTGCCGGCAATCCGGTACACCTGCGACATCTTGCTCTGGTACTCCTTCCACTTCTTGAGCACGCCGGCGTCCACTTCCACCTTGGCCTTGTCGGCCTCCGTGAGGAACAGGCCGGCCATGCTGGTGACCCAGGTGTCGGAACTGCTGCCGCCCCAGTAGGAGAAGCCGCCGTCCGCATTCTGGCGTCCGTAAATCTTGGCGATGATGCCGGGCAGCAGGCCCTTGGCCTCTTCCGCGTCTTCCTTGGACAGGAGCGGCATCATGTGCAGCATGGTGAGACCGCGGGCCGAGAGCTGCTCGGTGCAGTCATAGGAGTAGTTCTTCATGTTCAGGTACATGGCCTTGGCATCCGGGGCGGGGAAGCCGGCCAGCTGCAGGGTGGTGGCCGGACCGCCGGCAATGTTGCGGCTGGCGCCCTTCGCAAGCTGGAAGCGGGTTACCTCCGCCACTTCCGGATTCGGGTTCCGTACCTCCAGGGCGATGGTTTCGGACGTCTTGTGTCCGGCGCCCTCCGCCTCTACGGTGATATGGGCGATGCCTTCGCCGGAAGAAGTGAGGTCGAAGCTCACCAGCTGGTCTTTCCGGCCGGCGAAGTTCACCTGCTTGCGGGTGTCGCCCACGATGCTCACGGGGCCGTCCACCTTGAGGGTGATGTTGGCGTTGTTGATGCCGTCTTCCATGGCGAACACGTTCACGGGCACCTTCACCTGCTCGTTGTCTCCGAGGATGCGCGGCAGGGTGGTCACCACCATGAGCGGATTCTGCACGGGAACGGTCTTTTCCGCATTGCCGAAGGCGCCTTCATGGCCGGCCACCAGCATCACGCGCACGCTGCCCACGTACATGGGGAGCTTGAGCTTGAGCTCGTCCGTCCCCTTGTCCAGGGTCTTGGGGGCCAGGGTGAGCACCACCGGGTTGAAGCGGTTGTCCTTGCGGGCGTTCTGGACGGCTTCCTCGTCACCGCCGATGGCGGCGAGCGGGGCGAACTTGCCGCTGAACGCGCCGATCACCTGGTCATAGAGGTCCCAGGTCTTCACGCCCAGGGCCTCCGGACGGTACATCTTGTCCCAAGGATCCGGGGTCTTGAAAGCGGTGAGGTCCAGCAGGCCTTCGTCCACGATGGCCAGCGTGTAGGTCATGGGCTTTCCGCTCTTTTCGCTCACCTTCACGGTGAATTCCTCTTCCGGATGAATCACGTCCGGCATCTGGATGACGGGGGCAAGGTGCGAGCCGGGGTTCTCCACCAGCACGCGCTTGACGCCGTAGAGGCGCAGCGGGAGGTCGTTCACCGTGCTGCCGTAAGGCTGCAGCAGGGTGACGTTCACGTACACGTTAGGGGCCATTTCGGGCGTGACGGTGAAGCTGTAGGGGGTATCCTTGTCCGAGGTGGACACCCATTCGCGCTGCACCACGCCGGCGGCGTTCTCGATGGAAACCAGGGCGTTGCCGTCCGGGGCCGCCGGAATGTACACGGTGGCCTTTTCACCGGCCTCGTAGGCATTCTTGTCCGTAGACAGGGTAATCATGGTGAGCGATTCGGGGTCTCCCCGGTTGGCACGGCCGCGGTAGGAAGGCCAGTCCACAATGAAGGAACGTCCGCTCACGTGGCCGGAATCCTTGTCCCTAACCAGCACCAGGAAGCGGCCCCAGTCCGGATAGTCCACCTGGAAGGTGAAGCTGGCGTCGTCCGAGCCGGAAGAGGTGAGGTTGCCGGAAGCGGTCACTTCCACGGAAGAGCCGCTCACATAGGCCGAGAGGTCTCCGCCCGGGCTGTCCCACCACCAGTTCCAACCGGTCTTGAAGAGCACGTATTCCAGCTTGTGGCCTTTCACGCGCTTGCCTTCCGCGTCCACCACGGCAATCTTGATGCGCTGCTGGGTGTCCGTCTCCAGGTAGTCTCCGTCCGGGATGCTGATGCCCACATAGGCGCTGAACGGGGAGTAGCGGATGGTCTCGGTGGTGAAGCTTTCGTCTCCGCCGGGTTCTTCCACGGACGTGACCACGAAGGCCTGCAGCATGCCGGGAGCGTCTGACTGCGCGGGCATCTTGAGGTTCACCGAACCTTCACCCTTGCCGGAAAGGCGCATCTTGTAGAGGATCCACTCCGACTTGGAGAAGTTCACGGCGGGGTTGTTGAAGGTGTATTTCTCGAATCCCTTGAACGGGTTGCCGTTAAACTTGGTGAGGGTCATTTCCGACCGGGCCGGGGCGTCTGCGGCGGCGCCGCCGGCGAGCCAGCTGGCCTGCACGCCAAACGGATAGGACTCTCCGGTTTGCATGAGGGCCGGGTAGGAAGTATTGATCTTGAGGCGGTTGGGCTTGATGGTCTCCACATGCAGGGTCTTGTGCCAGGAGTTGCCGCCCACTTTAATATAGGCATTCCAATAGCCGGTGGGATCGTCTGCGCCGGTGGGAATGTCAAAGCTGAAGAAGCCGTCCGTGCCGGCCTTCACCTGCTTGGCATAGAACTGTCCTTCCGGGGTATAGACCTCCAGGGTGGCCGGATGGCCTTCCGGGAGGGCCTTGCCGCGGTCGCTCAGAATCATGGTGAGGTGGATGGTATCTCCGGGACGCCATACGCCGCGCTCCCCGTACAGGAAGGCCTTCATGCCGCGGTCCAGCACCTCGCCGCCCACGTCGAAGCGGCTGGTGGAACGTTCGTTGCCGCTCACTACCTTGAGGTAGGACGAGCTGCCGCCGGCTTTTGCCACCACGGCGAAAGGCTTGTGGTCTACGGTGAGTTCCGCCAGACCCTTGCCGTCCGTCTTGCCCTTGGCAATCAGCTGGAGCTGATAGTCATACACTTCCAGCGCGGCGCCCGGGAGGGGCTTGCCGGTGAGAAGGTCCGTGGTGACCACCCACAGGTCCTTGCCGTCCGCATATTCCGCCATGAGGCCGATGTCGGAAGAAAGGAGCTGCACCGAAGGGAAGCGGTCCGAATCCATATAATAGGAAGGCGTGTCCGGATTGTCGGCGTCTTCCCAGTCGTATTCTTCCCAGTCATAGTCGTTGTCCCAGTAGTAGCTGCTGGCTATGTCCCAGGTGGCTTCGTCCTCCGCAGAGGGCTTGCCGGTGGGGGCGCCGGGCGTAAGGACGGGTTCCTTGCCGCCGTAGAGGCTCTGGTCCTGGCGGAAGCTCAGGCGGATGTTGTAGATGGCGCCGGGCTCCTGCTTGATGAGCTTGCTGAGGTCGATGCTGTGCTCGTTCCACTCATGCAGGTTCTTGGAAGGGTCCAGGATGACGTCCTGCCGGCACACCAGGCGGCCGGCGCGGCGAAGGCTGCCGTTTTCCCCGAGGTCGTTGTCCTGCAGGAACATGAGGACGTTCTTTTCATAAATCTTCACGACTCTCACCTCCACGCCGCTCAGGTTCACCGCCTTGAAGGGGAGGATGAGGTTCTGCTTGTCCGGAAGGATGCTGCCGCTGAAGGGGATGCTCACCGCGGGCTTCTCTTCCGCCAGTTCATACTCTTTCTGGAAGGCGGTGCCCAGCGATTCGCCGTTCACGCTCTTCAGGCCCGGGTCCAGGGTGAGCTGAAGCTTGCCCTGACGGCCTTCGAAGTGGACGCGCACCAGGCTGTCCAGCGTCTGCACATAGTAGCGCGAGGCGCCCGTGAGTTCCACCATGCCCTTGAGGTTGGCATTGGAGGGATGCTGGGAGAACACCAGGTCGATGCTGCCGGGACGGAGGCCGCTTTCCTTCACGCGGAAGGCTTTCCCGTTGTCCGGCTCTTTGACCAGGGCTTCCGCCGGGGCCTTTCCCTTGACGACGAAGCCGAAGTCGAAGCTCTCCGGTGCGGATTCCAGCACCTTGCCCAGGGCAAAGCTGGCCACATAGTCCTGGCCGGGCTTGAGGGCGCCGGCGTCCGGGATGAAGCGCACCGTGGAGGGGCTGTCCCACTGCGTGACACCGCTGACAGAGGGTTTCAGGGCGAACAGGCCGTCCGTGGGCATGTCCGTTGCATCGGCCATGAGGTCGATGCGGAGCGTGGCATCCTCCGTGACGATGCCGCCGGTGTAGGCCTTCACAAAGCCTGCGAAGAGGTTGGCATCCGGCGACTGCGCTGTTTTCTTAGGGCCGCAGGATACGGCCGCGAGCGCGGCTCCCAACACGAGGAGCAGCGTTCCCTTGAGACGAGCGTGAAATGTAAACATCTCTGAATGAATTATGAATTGGTTGTATATTCCATTTTACGATAGCTTTCCAGACCCGCCTGCAGGCGCTGGAGGCCATCCAGCAGACGCGTGCGCGGGCAGGCGATGTTGAGGCGCTGGAAGCCCTCTCCGGCCTTTCCGTACCAGCTTCCGCAGGAAAGGGTGAGGCCGTGGCGGTCCTTGAGGTGGTTGAACAGCCGTTCGCTGAAGCCTTCCAGGGGTTCTCCCGGGCGGAGGGCCCGGCGGCAGTCCAGCCACATGAGGTAGGTGCCTTCCAGCGGAGCTACGTCGATTCCCGGCAGATGGTCTTCCAGGTAGCAGCTGGTGGTGCGGGCGTTGTCCAGGAGGTATTCCCTCAGTGCGTCCAGCCAGGGCCCGCCCTGGCCGTAGGCGGCCTTGAGGGCGGCCACGCCGAACACGTTCACCGAGTCGCATTCCATGTCGTGGAGGGCCTGGGAGGCCTTGCGGAAATGCTCCGGGTCCGCCGCATAGAGGTTGGCAATCTGGATGCCGGCAATGTTGAACGGCTTGGTGGGGGAGATGCAGGAGACCGAATGCTGCACGTACTTTTCCGGGAGGGTGGCCCAGGGGGTATAGTCAAAGCCGGGGAAGGTGAGTTCGCAGTGAATTTCGTCCGAAATGACTAACAGGTTGTGCTTTAAGCAGATGTCTCCTATGTGCAGGAGCTCTTCCCGCGTCCAGACGCGCCCTACCGGGTTGTGCGGATTGCTCAGAAGGAGCGCCGCGGCCCCTTTGGCCTTCTTTTCCAGATCTTCCCAGTCTACGGTATACAGGCCGCCTTCATACCGGAGGGGGCTGTCCACCTGGACGCAGCCGTTGCTCCGGATGGGCGGGAAGAACGCGTTGTAGCAGGGGGTGAGCACCACCACCTTGTCACCGGGCCGGGTGAAGGCCTTCATGGCGGCGCTGTAGGCAGGGATGACTCCCGTGGTGGGGAAGGTATTTTCCCGGCTGATGCCCTCCCAGCCGTGGCGGGTGCGGAACCATTCCGCCATGACGGTGAAATACTCGTCCGGCACCAGTTCGTAGCCAAAGACGCCGTGGTCCAGGCGTTTCTGCAGGGCCTGGGCAATTTCCGGGGCCACCGGGAAGTCCATGTCCGCCACCCAGAGGGGCAGGGTTCCGGGATAGAGGTCCCATTTGACGCTTTCCGTTCCGCGCCGGTCCGGCGGGCAGTTGAAGTTGTAGGGTTTCATCTCGTCAAGCAAAATACCTACAAATATAATAATAATATCGGAAATAGTCCAGCAAATTTTTCGCCCTGCCAAATTGGCAGTTCAGGGCCGTTGGCACGGGGGTTGATTATTCTCTTCGCGGCAAACACATAAAAACACAATACATCATGCTTAAACCTTTAGGAACAAGAGTGGTCATCGAGCCCAAGGAGGCGGAGACCATGACGGCCGGGGGCCTTTACATCCCGGACAATGCCAAAGAGAAACCGCAGCAGGGCGTAGTGGTGGCCGTGGGCCCCGGCGCCAAGGACGAACCCATGGAAGTCAAGGTGGGAGAAACCGTCCTTTACGGAAAATATGCCGGTACGGAGGTCACCGTGGAAGAAAAGAAGTACCTCATCGTAAAACAGTCTGACATTTTAGCAATCCTGTAATTATGGCAAAGGAAATTAAATTCAATACCGATGTCCGCGCCGCCATGAAGCAGGGCGCAGACGCACTGGCCGACGCCGTTAAGGTAACCCTCGGCCCCAAAGGACGCAACGTAGTCATTTCCAAGAAGTTCGGTGCACCGCAGATTACCAAGGACGGTGTGACCGTGGCCAAGGAGGTGGAGCTGGAAGACCAGTTCCAGAACATGGGCGCCCAGATGGTGAAGGAAGTGGCCTCCAAGACCAACGACCAGGCCGGCGACGGCACCACCACCGCCACCGTGCTGGCCCAGGCCATCATCAACGTGGGCCTCAAGAACGTGGCCGCCGGCGCCAACCCCATGGACCTCAAGCGCGGCATCGACAAAGCCGTGGCCGCCGTGGTGAAGGAGCTCAAGGCCCAGAGCCAGCCCGTAGGGGAAGACTATTCCAAGATTGAGCAGGTGGGTACCGTCAGCGCCAACAACGACGCCCATATCGGCAAGCTCATCGCAGACGCCATGGCCAAGGTGGGCAAGGACGGCGTCATCTCCGTGGAAGAGGCCAAGGGCACGGAAACGGAGGTGAAAGTGGTGGAAGGCATGCAGTTCGACCGCGGCTACATCAGCCCCTATTTCATGACCAACGGGGACAAGATGGAGGCGGTGCTGGACGACTGCTACATCCTCCTCACGGACAAGAAGATTGCCAACATGGAAGATCTCATGCCGGTCCTGGAGCCCGTGGCCCGGGAAGGCAGGAGCCTCCTCATCATTGCAGAAGACGTTGAAGGCCAGGCGCTTACAACGCTCGTGGTGAACCGTCTCCGCGGCACCCTCAAGGTGGCCGCCGTGAAGGCTCCGGGCTTTGGGGACCGCCGCAAGGAAATGCTGCAGGACATCGCCACCCTCACCGGTGCCGTGGTCATCAGCGAAGAGCGCGGATTCACCCTCCAGAACGCCAACGTGCAGATGCTGGGCAAGGCCGAGAAAGTGACCATCACCAAGGAGAACACCACCATCGTGGGCGGCGCCGGAGACCAGGCCGCCATCAAGGACCGGGCAGACCAGATCCGTGCCCAGATAGAGACCACCAAGAGCGACTACGACCGTGAGAAGCTCCAGGAGCGCCTTGGCAAACTGGCCGGCGGGGTGGCCGTCATCTACGTGGGCGCCACCACCGAGGGGGAGATGAAGGAGAAGAAGGCCCGCGTGGACGACGCCCTCAACGCCACCCGCGCAGCCGTGGAGGAAGGTTACCTCCCGGGCGGCGGAGTAGCCTATCTTCGCGCCGCCGATGCCCTGAAGGGCCTGAAGGGCGAAAACGAAGACGAGACCACCGGCATCCGCATCATCGAGCGCGCCATCGAGGAGCCGCTCCGCCAGATTGCCCAGAACGCCGGCGTGGAGGCTTCCGTCATCGTGAACAAGATCCGCGAAGGCAAGGGTGACTTCGGTTACAACGCCCGCACCGGGGAATATGTGAAGATGTACGAGGCCGGTGTCATCGACCCCACCAAGGTGGCCCGCGTGGCCCTGGAGAATGCGGCTTCCGTGGCCGGCATGCTCCTCACCACCGAATGCGGCATCGTGGACATCCCCGAACCCGCCCCGGCCGCCCCGGCCATGCCTGCCGGCGGAATGATGTAGGATTGGTATAGAAAAACGAAAGGTGCCCGGTACGATTTTTGCCGGGCATCTTCGTTTGTCTATTAAGGTACGTGTCTATGAAAAAGATTCTCTGGGCGGCGCTGCTGGCCCTTTGCTGTCTGGGCGCGAAGGCCCAGGATTTCCGGATAGAAGTGGCTCCGGGCGTGCCGGAGGCGGCATCGTCCCTCCTTACCCAGCGCTTTACGCAGATGCTGGAGGCCGGCGGGCTCACCGTCTGGTCCCCCTCGGAGGAAGCCGGGGAGGCTCCGGAAGGGCTCCGCACCCTTTCCGTGAGCTACGAAATCACTTCCCGCATGGAAACGCCGGGCTCCCTGAGCCAGGTGGCCCTGGGCATTGAACTCACGGCCCGGGAAGGGGAGACGGTCCAGGTTTTTACCATCAAAGGCGTGGGGGACGACGAGCCGGATGCGTGGCTGAGGGCCGTCAAGCAGGTGCTTCCGCGCTCGCGCGACGCCCAGGCTTTCGTGGGGCGCCTCAAATTTTGAATATTGCCGAAATAACCGTATTTTTGCAGGTTATTTAGAACGATTATGAAGAAGTTTTTGTTTTCTGCTTTAGCCCTCTGCCTGGTGCTCGGGGCTTGCAACCAGCCTCAGTCCGGCAACGCCCAATATGTGCCGGCAGAGAATTTCGAAGACCAGATGGATACCGTAAAGGTTGGTCTCTATACCCTCAATAACGGCGTCATCGCCGCCCAGGTCACCAATTACGGCGCCCGCGTGGTGAGCCTGTACGCTCCGGACCGTAATGGAAAGGTGGACAATGTCCTGGTGGGGCACAACCAGCTCAAGGACTACGTGATGAACCGCGGGGAACGCACCCTGGGCGCCGTGGCCGGTCCCGTGGCGGGCCCCATTTCCGGTGCCTCCTTCCGCCTGGACGGCCGCGCCTACCAGACGGAGCGCAATGCCGGCGAGCATACCTTTGACGGCGGCTCCCTGGGCACGGACAAGCGTCCCTGGACGGTCACCCGCCAGACAGACTCCACCCTGGAGATGAAGCTGGTCCTCCCGGACGGAGACGGCGGATTCCCCGGAAAACGCGTCCTCACGGTCACCTATGCCCTTTCCAAGAACGATTTCCTGGTCCTGCTCCGGGGCTTCTCCGGCGCCCGTACGCCCCTCTCCCTGTCGTGGCGGCCCTGGTTCAACCTGCACGGGGAAGGCGAGGGAACCATTGAAGACCAGCAGCTTTCCATCCTGGCGGCCGCCTTCCAGTCGGCCGGAGAAGACGGCATCCCCGGGCGGGAAAGGGTGGAGGCCAAGGGTTCTCCCTTCGACTTTGTGGAATTCCGCACCCTCGGGGACGGCATGAAAGAGCTCCAGAGAGACTACAACCATAACTGGTGCCTCACCTACGACCAGCACCTGCCCCTGCACATGGCGTGCCTGCTGCAGGATCCTGTTTCCGGCCGCCAGCTGTCGGTCCTCACCAACCGTCCCTGCCTGCAGGTGTCCACCGCCGGCGCGTTCGAAGGCGTCACGGGGGCTAATGGAAAGCCCATCGGCCGGCATGGCGGGGTCCTTCTGGCCGCCCAGGATTTCCCCAACGCGGTGAATGAGCTCACCTTCCCCCAGATTATCGTAGACCCGGAAGGATACTTCTCCTCGATCACCGTCTACAAGTTCGGCTTCATGGAATAGACCTATGAGAAAAACCCTTCTCTCCCTTCTTACAGCCCTTCCCTTCGTCGCCGCCTGCCACCAGGCTGCCGCCCCGGAAGGGCTTGTTTCGTATCCTAAGGTGGACAGTCTCCTTAAGGTGATGACCCTTGACGAAAAGGTGGGCCAGCTGGTCCTTTTCACCAGCGACTGGTCCGTCACGGGCCCCACCATGCGGGAAGGCTACCTGAACGATATCCGCGAGGGCCGCTGCGGCGCGCTCCTGAATGCCTACACGGCCGATTTCACCCGCCAGATCCAGCGGGTGGCCGTGGAGGAGACCCGCCTCGGGATTCCCATCCTCTTTGGATATGACGTCATCCACGGCTTCCGCACCATCTTCCCCATCAACCTGGGCATGGCCGCCTCGTGGGACGTGGAGGGAATCGGCCGGAGCGCCCGCATAGCCGCCACGGAAGCGGCCGCCGCCGGTCTCCAGTGGACCTATTCGCCCATGTGCGACATCTCCGTGGAGCCCCGCTGGGGCCGCATCTCGGAAGGTGCAGGGGAGGATCCGTACCTCGGAAGCCTCATCGCCGCCGCCATGACCCGCGGCTATCAGGGAGAGGATCTGTCGGCCGACAGCACGCTCCTTGCCTGCGTCAAGCACTTTGCCGCCTATGGCGCCCCGCAGGCCGGACGGGACTACAATACCGTGGACATGAGCGAACGCTGGCTCCGGGAATTCTACCTGCCGCCCTACAAGGCCGCGGTGGACGCCGGCGCCCTCAGCGTCATGGCCTCGTTCAACGAGCTGGACGGGGTGCCCGCCCATGCCAACGCCCACCTCATGCAGGACATCCTCCGGGACGAATGGGGCTTCCAGGGCTTCGTGGTGTCGGACTACACCGGCATCCTGGAGATGGTCCAGCACGGCTATGCCGAAGACCTGGAAGACGCCAGCCGCCTGGCCATCAACGCCGGCCTGGACATGGACATGATGTCGTCGGGCTACTTCGACCACCTGAAAGGCCTGGTGGAAAGCGGCCGGGTGAGCCGGCAAACCCTGGACGACGCCGTGCGCCGGGTGCTGAACCTCAAGGCCGCCCTGGGCCTCTTTGACGACCCTTATCGCTACTGCAACCCCGAAAGGGAGAAGGAACGCACCCTCACGGAAGAGAACAAGGCCTTTGCCCGGCAGCTCGCCGCAGAGAGCCTGGTGCTCCTGAGTAACGACGGCATCCTGCCGCTCAAAAAGGGCGAACGGGTGGCCGTCCTTGGCCCCCTCGCCGCTTCCAAAGACGACCTCCTGGGCTCCTGGAGAGGCGCCGGAGAGGTGGAAAGCGTTCCCGCCAGCATCCTGGACGCCATAAAGGAGGTGACGCCGGTGTCGGAGAGCGCCTCCAAGGTGGTCCTCGTGATAGGCGAACCCTGGAGCTGGACCGGAGAGGCCGCTTCCCGCTCGTCCATCCGCCTTCCTCAGGAGCAGACGGCGCTTTTGAAGAAGCTCCGTGCGCAGGGAAAGCAGGTGGCGGTGGTGCTCCTGAACGGCCGTCCGCTGGACCTCAGCGAAGAAAGCGAACTGGCCAACGCCATCGTGGAAGCCTGGTATCCCGGCACCATGGGCGGCTATGCCGTGGCGGACGTCCTTTTTGGCGATGTCAACCCTTCCGGCAAGCTCCCGGTCACCTTCCCCCGCAACCTGGGGCAGGTGCCCATCTACCACTATGCCAAAAATACCGGCCGTCCGTACATCCATCCGGACGCCAAGTATGAATCGCGCTACCTGGACGTTCCCAACGAGCCCCTCTATGCCTTCGGGCACGGGCTCAGCTATACCCGCTTTGACTATTCGCCCGTTACCCTTTCGGCCGGCAGCTTCCAGGGAGAGGGCACGCTCACGGCGCAGGTGACGGTCACCAACAGCGGCGCCTGCGCCGGCACGGAAACCGTCCAGCTCTATATCCGGGACCTCGTGGGTTCGGTCACCCGTCCGGTGAAGCAGCTCAAGGGCTTCGAACGCGTGACGCTCGCCCCCGGCGAAAGCCGCGAGGTGCGTTTCACCATTGACAGGGAAATGCTCTCCTTCTACCGGCAAGACATGAGCTGGGGCCCGGAAAGCGGTGATTTCCAGGTGTTTGTGGGGGGCGCATCGGACCAGGTTCAAACTGCATCGTTCCGCTATGAGATTTAATGGCCGCAAAGGGGCGGCGGCTGTGCTGCTCCTCCTTTTCCTTACTTCCTGCGCCGGCCGTTCCGGTGCAGCCGCCCTCACTGACGAAGCCCTGCTGGACACGGTGGAATGCCGTACGCTCCGCTATTTTACGGATTTTGCAGACCCGGCCACCGGCCTTTCCCGCGAAAGGAACAACGACCAGAACGGGAATATCGTCACCATCGGCGGTTCCGGTTTCGGGCTCATGGCCCTCATCGCCGGGGCGGAACGGGACTATATCTCCCGCGCGGAAGGCGTGGAGCGGATAGGCCGCATGGTGTCTTCGCTGGAAAGCCTGGAGCGCTTCCATGGCGCCTGGGCCCACTGGTACAATGCCGACACCGGCAAGCCTTTCAGCTTCAGCGAGTTTGACGACGGGGGAGACCTCGTGGAAACGGCCTTCATGGTGCAGGGGCTCCTGGCCGCGCGCCAGTGGCTGGCGGACAAGGACGTGGCCCTGTCGCAGCGCTGCGACCGTCTCTGGAAAGAGGTGGAGTGGCAGTGGTACACCCAGGGGGGGCGGGATTCCCTCTACTGGCACTGGTCCAAGAACTACGGCTTCAAGATGAACCACCGCATCACGGGCTATGACGAAACGCTCATCACCTACGTGCTGGCGGCTTCCAGCCCCACCTTCCCCATCTCCCGGGAGTGTTACGAATCCTGCTACAAGAACTCCACCTACTACTATAACGGAAAGGAGTATTATGGTATCAAGCTGCCTCTTGGGATGGAGCTCGGCGGACCGCTCTTTTTCTGCCACTATTCCTTCCTGGGACTGGACCCCCGCGGCCTTACGGACGGCCATACCAACTACTTCGAGCGCAACCGGGCCCACACCCTCATCCACCGGGCCTATGCCATCGCCAATCCCAAATGCCACGCCGGCTACGGGGAACAGCTCTGGGGCTTCACTTCGTCGGACGACCCTTACGTGGGCTACTGCTCCCATCATCCCGGTACGCCGGACGAAAACGGCACCGTGAGCCCCACGGCGGCCATTTCGTCCATCGTCTATACCCCCAGGGAGTCCCTGCAGGTCATCCGCCACCTTTATGACATGCCCGGCATGTTCGGCCCCTACGGCTTCTACGATGCCGTGAATCCGGGCCACGAACCTCCGGTGGTGGACCATTACCTGGCCATCGACCAGGGCCCCGAGGTGGTCATGATTGAAAACTACCGCAGCGGCCTCCTCTGGCAGCTGTTCATGAGCTGCCCGGAAATCGGGGAAGGCCTCAAGAAACTGGGTTTCTCTTACGAAAAAACCAACTAACCGCATATGAAGAAGATACTGAGCCTGATTTCCCTCCTTGCGCTGTGGGTGCCTGCCCTGGCGCAGGGCTTCGCCGTGAAGGGAGTCGTGGAAGATGCCCTGGGGCCCGTGATGGGCGCAACGGTCCTGGAAGCGGGAACCGCCAACGGCACTTCCACCGGCATGGACGGCGATTTCACCCTGGTGGTGTCGGGACCCGGCGCCCTGGTGGAGGTGAGCTGCATGGGCTATACCACCCTGCAGTTCAGGGCCTCCGAAGTCCCCGCGCGGGTGATGCTGGAGGAAGACACCAACTTCCTGGACGAAGTGGTGGTGGTGGGCTACGGCACCCAGAAAGCCAAAGACCTCACCGCGCCCATCGTCAATGTGAAGGGGGACGAACTGGCCCGCCAGACGGCCGCCAACCCCATGAGCGCCCTCCAGGGCATGGTGAGCGGCGTGCAGATTACCCAGAGCGGCGCTCCCGGCGCGGGCCCTTCCGTGAAAATCCGCGGCGTGGGCTCCATCGGGGACTATGCCAACCCGCTCTATGTGGTGGACGGCGCCTTCATGGACAACATAGACTTCCTGTCCTCCAATGACATCGAGTCCCTGACGGTGCTCAAGGACGCTTCGGCCGCCGCCATCTACGGCGTACGGGCCGCCAACGGCGTCATCCTGGTGACCACCAAGAAGGGAGCCACCGGCAAGGTGCGGGTGGCCTACGACGGCTATGCCGGCCTGCAGGTCCCGACGAACATCCTTCCCATGGCCTCGGCGGAGCAGTACATCCAGATGTACGACATGGCCAATCCGGACGACCCGTTCGGCACGGTGTATCCGCTGGCCGCCCGGACCGGGGTGAGCACGGACTGGTACCGCACCCTGGTGCGGAATGCCTTCACCCATTCCCACTCGCTGGATTTGAGCGGGGGGACGGAGAAGACCAACTACTCGGTGGGCCTGAGCTACTTCTACCAGGACGGCATCATGAACTACTGCAAGAACGACTACGACCGCCTCAATTTCCGCGCCCGGCTGGACCAGACGCTCACTTCCTGGCTCAAGGTGGGCTTCAACACCGTGGTCTCCCGCTACCGGAGGAACAACCCCAATTCCGGCGTGTACTACCAGGCTTTCGTGAATCCGCCCGTGTACGGCGTGTACGATGAAAAGAATACGGAGGCCTATCCGGAGCCTTTCGACTCGCCGCAGCGCTACGGCTTTGCCGCCGCCTTCGGCAACCCGGCGGCCTCGGCCTACTATTTCAATAATTCCGACAACGGGGTCAAGACGCTCTTCTCCGCCTATGCGGAGGCCACTCTAGTCCCGGAAAAACTCAAGTTCAAGACGGCCTACAACCTGGATTTCAGCTTTGCGGACCAGCAGAGCTATACGCCAGAGCACAAGGTGGGCGGCTCGCAGGGAACGTCCGTCTCCACCCTCGGGAAAACCTATTCCTACGGGCTCTACCACATTCTGGACAACACCCTTACGTACACCGGCCAGGCGGGTCCCCACGCCTTCTCGGCCATGGTGGGCCAGAGTACGCGCATGCAGTACAATGCCTGGCTCATAGGAAGCGCCCACAGCGTTCCGGACTACGATGCGGCTTCCCGCTACCTGGTGAACGGTTCCTACAAGAACCAGACGGCCAGCGACGGGGCTTTCCGCTACAACGGCCTGTCGTTCATGGCCCGCGGCACCTACAACTATAAGGAAAAGTACCTGGCTACCATAACGTTCCGTGCGGACGGCAGTTCCAAGTACCAGGACAAATGGGGCTTCTTCCCGTCGGTGGGCCTGGGCTGGAACATTTCCGACGAACCCTTCATGAAAGGCGCCGGCTGGCTCAGCTACCTGAAACTGCGCGCCAGCTGGGGCATGCTGGGCAACGACAACGTCCCTGCCAACGACATCAACATCGCCGGCACTTCCGGCGTGGATTCGTCGGCCGTGTTCGGCGACACGCTGGTGGACGGCATGGGCGCCCAGACCGTGTACCAGAACTACCTCAAGTGGGAGGTGGTGACGGAAACCAACGTGGGCGCGGACTTCGCCCTCCTGGACAGCCGCCTCAGCGGCGAGGTGGACTGGTACCGCCGGGTGACGGACCGCGTGGTCTTCCATGCGCCCATCGCCACGGGCGGCGGGGTGGCCACCCTCCTGGCGAACAACGGCAAGGTGCTCAATACGGGCGTGGAATTCTCGGTCCGCTGGGCCGACACCATCGGCTCCGGCTTCGACTACAACGTGGGCCTGAACGCTACCTTCAACCACAACGAGGTGCTGGCGCTGGAAGGCCGCGAGAACATCCCCGGGGGCTATGTGAACGGAGTGGCTTCCACCCTCACGCAGGTGGGCTATCCTATTGGCGCTTTCTGGGGCTACCAGGTGGACGGGGTCTTCCAGAGCAGGAAGGATTCCATCGCGGAAGGCGTGCCGGTGCAGACTTCCACCGGGGCGGGCTATTTCCGCTACCACGACTTTGCGGGCGCGGAAGACGGCGGTCCCGACGGCAAGATTACCGAGGCGGACCGCGTGTACCTGGGATCCCCGCTGCCCTGGCTCATGCTGGGCCTCAACCTGGGCTTCACCTGGAAAGGCCTGGACTTCTCCATGGTCATGAATGCCAACATTGGCAATAAGATCTTCAACGCCAAGCGTTTGAACAAGCAGGTGTTCCCGGCCGGCAACTACGACTACGACTTCTACATCAACGCCTGGAGCCAGGAGCAGCCGTCGGCCACCTATCCTTCTCCCAAGGCCCTCTCGTCGGGCCTCATGGCCCAGTCCAACAGCTTCTGGCTGGAGGACGGCTCCATGTTCCGCATCCAGAACGTGCAGCTGGGCTATACCTTCAGGGAGGTGCTGGGCGGCAGCATCCGGGTCTATGTATCGGCCCAGCGCCCGCTCACCCTCTTCGGCTACAACGGCTTTACCACCGAGATAGGCGGATCGCCCATCGCCACGGGCATCGACAGCTCTTCGGTCTATCCCATGCAGGCCATCTATACCGCCGGGGTCAATCTTAATTTCTAAGGAGGAACCGTCATGAAAGCACCCTATACCTTACTTCTTCCCGCCGCTTTGCTTTTCGGCGCCTGCTCGGACTTCCTGGACCTCCGTACGGAAGCCACCATGCCCTCTTCCGGCATGGACTATTCCAAGACGGAGAATATTTTCCTGCCGGTGAGCGCCGCCTATGCCAGCATGCGCCTCGGCGAAAGCGAAGCCCTGAACTACATGGCCGTCCTGGAAATCTCTTCGGACGATGCCGACAAAGGCAGTTCGCCGGACGACGGCCCCGCCGTGAAGGAATTCGACGAGTTTACCTACGGTCCCCAGAACGACCACATCGGCTATGTCTGGAGCATTTTCTACCGCATGGTGTCGGCCGCCAACTTCGCCGTGGAGTCCATGGACAAGTTTGAAGAGGCCATCACCTCCGAAGAAGGACTCCGCCAGGTGGCCGAATGCCGGGCCGAAGCGCGCCTGATCCGCGCCTTCGCGTATTTCAACCTGGTGCGCACCTTCGGCACCGTGCCCCTCATCGACCGAACCATGACCGCCGAGGAGCTGGCTTCCATGGAGGTGAGTACGCCCGCCCGCCTGTACGAATTCATCTATCAGGACCTGGACGCGGCCATCGAGAACCTTCCCGCATCGTACCCGGACATGCCCGGCCGCTATACCCGGTACACGGCCATGGCCCTCAAGGCCAAGGTGGCCCTTTACAACGAAGACTGGGACGAGGCGGCGCGCCAGGCCGATGCCATTATGGCGAGCGGCCGCTTCTCCCTTATGTCCAAGTTCCGCGACGCCTTCAGCGTGGAGCATGAGAACGGCCCGGAATCGCTCATGGAAATCCAGAGCTCCGACATGGGCCAGACCTCCGGCGCCATGCCCATCTGCTACTATGGCTTCATCCAGGGGCCCCGCAACGGGTCGGAACCCATGCAGGGATGGGGCTACAAGGTGCCCAGCCAGGCGCTCATCGACTTTTTTGACAGCCGCGGGGACAACGTCCGGAAGAGCGTCACCCTGCTCGCGCGCGGCTCCACAACCCCGGAAGGGGACGAGATAGCGGCGGGCTGCGCCAACCCCTACTACAACGGGAAGGTGTATGTCCCCGGCCGTTATAACACGCGCTCGTTCAACGCCTATGCCCTGGACCACAACATGCGCCTCATCCGCTATGCGGAGGTGCTTCTCATCTATGCCGAGGCCATGGCCAACGGCGCCTCCATCAACGGCGCCTCCGGCTATACGGCCGACATGGCCCTGAATGAGGTGCGCGCCAGGGCGGGCCTTCCCGCTACATCGGCCACCCTGGAGCACATTTATGACGAACGCCGTGCGGAACTGGCCCTGGAGGAGAACCGGTTCTTCGACCTGGTGCGCTGGGGGAAGGCCGCCGCGGTACTGGGGCCGCTCGGGTTCACCCCCGGCAAGAACGAGGTGTTCCCCATTCCATCCACCCAGCGCCAGCTGAATCCCAAACTGCCGGCAACTCCCGGGTACACTTATTAATCGTAAACCATTAACCATTAATCCAATAACATTATGAAAAGAGTATTATTCCTGACATCGCTGCTCGCTGTCATGCTGCTGGGCTTCAGCTGCACCAAACCCGGCGGCAACCGGACGGACACCAACCAGAACCAGAATCAGAATCAGGGGAACAACGGTAACGAGAACGAGAATCCTCCGGTTCCCGAAAAGCGGGTGGCCAAGACCTGTGAGGAGAACCTGGTGCTCTGGCTGTCCTTCGACGAGGACAAGCTGGTGGAAAAGGGCGAGGGCGTCACCCTCGGTGAAAACAAGGGACAGGCGGGCCTCGGCGGCGGCTTCATCGGCAAGGCATGGACCAACAAGGGGGGCGACAATACCGTCGAAGCTTACACCAAGCTGAACCTGGCGGCCGGCAATGCCCTCACCAAGCTGGAGAGCTTCACCTTCTCCGGATGGGCCAAGATGCCCAAGGACAAGGAGATGAAGTGCGGCATCCTGTCGTTCAACGGCACCGGCGTGGAGGCCATCTGGCCTTCCTTCGTGTTCCTGTTCGACAATATCTCGGACATCGAGATGGAGGACGGCACCAAGTTCCAGGCCCAGCAGTTCAATGGCCGTATCGACTTCCTCACCCTGGAAGGCAAGCCGGCCATGTGGCCCAACTGTGCCTCGGAAATCTACCTGTTCAAGGACGAGTGGTTCCAGTTCGGCCGCACTTATGACGCTGCCACCGGCCACTGGGCCAACTATGCCAACGGCCAGATTGTGAACGAAGGAGACTTCCTCCTGGGCGAGGATCAGGTCCCCGGCGGCCCGGTCAAGGCTGCTTTCGCCAGCGACTGCAACGCGCTTTATATCGGCGGCTGGGCTTCCCGTATCGAGGGCAAGGCCAACGATGCCTGGCAGGCTTACTGCCCCGGTTCCATGGACGAGTTCCGTTTCTTCAACAAAGCCCTCTCTCCGGAGGAGATGGCCGCCCTCTATAAAGAGGAGATGACCATCAGCGTAGAACAGGAATAGCCCTTGAGACGCTTTCTGACAGGGGCCGCCCTTCTGCTGGCGGCCCTTTCCTGTTCCCGTCCGGCGGGGACCCATGAAGGGGAGGAGCCTTCCGGTGGGACGGCGCTTCCCAAGGCGCTTGTCGTTTCTGTCCGCGTGGACGGAACGACGGTTCCTGCCGGCGGAAAGCTGGGCGGGGTGTCCCTCGTCCCGGTCCTCTCTGTCGAATTCACCCGCGCGGTGGAGGCCGACGAAGCTTCCCTGGAGGCCGTCAGCTTCACCGGAGGGAGCCTTACGGTGGCGGTGAATCCGGACGATGCCACGGTGCTGGACTTCCGGCCGGCGGCTGCGCTGGAGCCGCTGACCACCTACCGCTTCTCCCTGGCGGAAGGGGAGGGGTTCGGCGTCACCCTCAAAAAGGGCTGTGCCTTCTCCTTCGTCACGGGCATGGACGACTCGGCGGACCAGTTCCCCCGCATCCCGGACGAAGAGCTCCTGACCCTTGTCCAGCGGCAGACTTTCAGCTATTTCTGGGACTATGCGCACCCGGTTTCCGGGTTGGCGAGGGAGCGTTTCGGATCGGACGATACGGTTACTTCCGGCGGCTCCGGCTTTGGCATCCTGTGCCTTCCGGTGGGCGTGGAACGCGGTTTCGTCACCCGGGAAGAGGCGGCGGAACGGCTCCGTACCATCGTGGCCTTCCTTTCATCGGCCCAGACTTTCCACGGGGCTTTCCCGCACTGGCTGAACGGCCGGACGGGCAAGGTCATCCCCTTCAGCGCCAACGACAACGGCGGCGACCTGGTGGAGACGGCCTTCCTCATGCAGGGGCTGCTCACCGCCGCCCGCTACTTTGACCGGGACAGCGAGGCCGACATCCGTTCGGGCATCGACGCCCTCTGGCGGGCCGTGGAATGGGACTGGTACACCCGGGACGGGCAGCAGCAGCTCTACTGGCACTGGTCGCCCAGCGCAGAGTGGGCCATGAACATGCCGGTGCGCGGCTGGAACGAAGGGCTCATTGTCTATGTGCTGGCGGCTTCGTCCCCCACGCATCCGGTGGAGGCCGGTGTCTATCACCACGGCTGGGCCTCGGACGGGGGCATGAAGCTCACCCAGAACGGGCCGCTCTTTTTCGCCCATTATTCCTTCCTGGGGCTGGATCCGCGGAAACTGAAGGACCGCTACGGAGACTACTGGGCGCAGAATGTGGCCCACGCGCGCTACAATTACGATTATTGCGTGCGCAATCCCCAGCATCACGGCGGCTATTCTGCCAGTTCCTGGGGCCTCACGGCCAGCGACTATCCCGGCGGCTACACGGCTTCGTCCCCGTCCTCCGACCACGGTACCATCGCCCCTACGGCAGCCCTTGCCTCCTTCCCCTATACGCCGGAAGAAAGCCTCCGGGCCCTCCATTACTTCTATTATAAGCTGGGCGGCCGCTTATGGGGCAAATACGGCTTCCGCGATGCGTTCTGCCTGGACAGCGCCTGGTTCGCCTCGTCGTACATCGCCATTGACCAGGGGCCCATCGTGGTCATGCTGGAAAACTACCGTACAGGCCTTCTCTGGGAGCTTTTCATGCAGGATCCGGATGTCCGCCGCGGCCTTGCCGCACTGGGCTTCGAATGGGAGTAAAAATTTCTTTTTTCCTAACGTGCTGATTCTGAATACAATTTTAAAAATCTTTAAAAATTCTTGCAAAAAAGTTCGTTAAAAATTTGGTAGTTCAAAAAAAGTTCGTACCTTTGCAGTCCCGTTCGGAAACGAGCGGGATTTTTACGCCCCAAAGCGGAAACGCGGGGCAAAAGTTTTTTGAAATATTTTTCCGAGTTCAAGGCGGACGCAGTCCGAGGACCGGAGCGGCCTTCTGGCCGTGAGGACCGGAGGACAAGTCCAACGCAGAAATCGGGAAAATAGGCAAAAAAGAGAGTTCTTTGATAAGACTGAAAGGAAAGTACAAGCAAGTACCGGAAGTTGTAACAACAATTTCTACTTTTAAACGAGCGTCAGTTTCTTTAGAGAAACGAACTGTCAGGTCAAGCTTAGATTTATAAAAAATATACAATGAAGAGTTTGATCCTGGCTCAGGATGAACGCTAGCGGCAGGCTTAACACATGCAAGTCGAGGGGCAGCGCGGTGTAGCAATACACTGGCGGCGACCGGCGG